>WLWE01000618.1_pt1 | contig 30105 bp, 43 predicted proteins | sample 6718301 | NCBI WGS metagenome assembly WLWE01 (sample SAMN12718691, study PRJNA515312) | sponge metagenome | isolation source: marine sponge | host: Mycale hentscheli | place: New Zealand: South Island, Marlborough, Capsize Point | collected 2003-05-01 | reverse complement strand
GTTTAATCATGATATCTTTTTTATACTATATGTTTGTATAAATCACTAATTATAGGTCGTCGTCAAAAACCCGCCCGTCGCATATATGGGGGTGGGGGTCTTAGAAAACGTTTAGACTATTTGGGAATAGTAGGGGTTACCTTTTTGGATTGCGTTTTGTTTTCACGTGAAAAGTAGGGCGATCTGATTTTTGTTTTAGGTTTTGCTTTACGAAAAGTTATCCACAACTAATTAAAATAAATTAATTTATTATCTTGTATTATCTTTTATAATGTTTATATTACAATTATATATCAAGCTTGGTTGAGCAACTGACTGACAACCTCCGATCTCGGAACATACTACGGGAAGGAAAGAAAGAGTCTACCAAGTAGATATAAAACCCAACTAGAAAAGGAGTTATCCTTATGGATGAAACCCAACTAGACGGCTTACTTAAGAAGCTTGCTATCTATCTAGCTAACGAGCTAGATAAACGAAGCGACTTGTTAAGCCGTGTCGAAGACCTCGAAGAGAATCTCACTAGAGAGAATTTCTCCGAGGATGATGTCAGAGACTGGATCAGCGATGCAATCAACAACGCTGAGATCAACGTCGACATCAGTGCTTAAATAATTACCGAGGGGCGAAATTATTCGCCCCTTGAAACATTATGGAGGATCTATGAAAATAGATAATCAGACTACCGCCGTCGGGTTTGCTAAGCAAACCACCGCAACAATGGAGAAGATGGCTGACGCTTTACAAGTACTATCAGACAAGATTATTGAGAATAAAAAATCAATAATCGATTTAGAAAGAATGATAGGCGAACTTAAAGGCGATCAATACTTAACAGGCAACCGAGTTGCCAAAATAGAAAAGAACCCAACTTTATTTGATAAATAGTTTCAATGTTGGGTTGAAAGTGGGGGGCGATAATCGCCCCCTAAAAATTCAACCAGGAGAAAGCATGACTAGTAAAGACTATATAAAATTAGCGTTAATGTTTCAAAACGCTATCGCAGCTAATAACGAAGAGAAAGAAATCAGCGGCGATAAAAACTTCTCAAATCATACTGACAATATACTTTGTGACATGATTAATGAAGTAATAGAGATTTGTGAGAATGATAACCCTAGATTTAACGAAGATAGATTTAGAACTGCGATAGGTGAATCATGAAAGAGAAACAAGACTTCTTAAAATTCCTTAATAGCCAAATTGATTTGGCTATTGAGAAAGAAAGCAAAGATATTAAACCCGATGAAAAAATAAAAGTGTCAATAGACTATGACTATCCAACGGGTATTATTATTCACGCAAAGAAAATAAAAAAGTAATAGAGTAGGGGGCTTAGCCCCCTATTTTTTTAGACTTTCTAAAGCGTCATTCCACCCCTCATTATAACTTTTATCGTGCCATTCCTTATCATAATCTATCATATTACTATAAGCCCTCACCAAGTGAGGTAAGTGCATATCTAATATTTTTATTTCCTCACCCCTGCTTTTTGAGTAGTGTGCGTTTAGTGAATCGTCATTCATATCTGAAGGCGTTTTGCGTCCGCATACTATGCTTTCAATTTCTAATAATTTTTTTATTATCATATTTTTAAATTGCGTTTGTTTAGTGTGTGTTTAGCTGGCCCGGCGAATCCAGGCCAGCTGCTGCCGGTCACTTGTTAAAGTGCTCCAGCATTCCTTGATAGATATCCTGGGCGTATCGATGCTCAACGTATCGTTCTCTTAAAGCCTTGGCCCTTATATCTTTGTTAAAATCGTCGACGTTATCATTCCACCAATCAACGGCGGCTTGAGTGTGCAGCTTAAACTTTACTAGGCTGCCTTCGTTAACTATTCCAACATTATTTTTTAACATTTTGTGGGCCTGCATTCGTGTAAAATATCTTTTACATATACGCCGCCTGGCTCATCAAATAGACCAATTGTTGACGCATATACAAACATCGTAACAACTGACTTCCAGCCCCGGCCCTGCTTAGGAGATTCTAAAAGCTTGGCTTTAACTGGCCAACCTAAGCCGTTATCGATCAAATAATAATGATCTTTTTTTAACTCTTCTTTATTAATCATATTAACCTACTTTCTACTTGATTAATTATTATATAAGATTATACAAGATATATTAACAAGTCAACAAGAAAGTAAAAAAAATGTACACATTAAAAAAAGCTAAGGAATTGACCGGCGGCGGTATTAGTAACCGTAATAAAAAAATGCCGGGTTATACTTACGGCTTGAGCGCTAAGCTTTGCAAGACTGGCGGCAAGCTGCAGCAGGTCCCGGGGTCAGTGTGCTTTAATTGTTATGCAATGAAAGCTAATTATTTTTATCCATCGGTGAAGACGGGCCACGCCCGCCGCCTGGCGTCTATTGATTCCCCTGCCTGGGTTCCTGCGATGATTCAATTGATCAAGCATTATGAAAAGAATTATTTCCGCTGGCATGATAGCGGCGATGTACAAAGCCTGGACCACCTGCGCAAGATCTGCGCTGTAGCTGCAGGGACGCCAACTATAAAACACTGGCTACCGACACGTGAAAATAAAATTGTAAAAGATTACAAGGACCAGGGCGGGGCGATACCTTCAAACCTTGTTATACGATTAAGCGCAACAATGATTAACGGGGCGCCTTCAAATATTCATGAGCATTCAAGCACGGTACATACACCAGGCGTTAAACCAATTGGCAGCGCTTGCAACGCAAGCAAGCAGGGCGGCCAGTGCCTGGACTGCCGGGCCTGCTGGAATCCATCAATTAAAAATATCTCATATGAAAAACACTAAGATCTATCTAGAATATTTTATACTTTACGCCCTCATATATTACTTCATTATTAAACCCATACTATGGATGATTGACAAATCCCGTGAAGATTGATTTACTTTTTTTTCTGCTGCAGCCGGGGATAATCTGCGAATGTTTAGTGTCAAACTGCGAATGTTTAGTGTTCGTGGTACGTGGATAGTTTGCGTCAGTTTAGTGTGAGAGGGTAGGGGACAGGTAACCCCCTACCCTTTTGCGTCAGTTTTGTGTCAGGAATGTGATGACCTCCCTCCAATCGAATGGTTTATGAAACACGATTAATGGCTCATGGATATTGTTTGCTATATCCTGTGCCTGTATACCCCCATAGATATTTAGGGTGCTTTGTTCAAGGGGGGTGGCTATGATAAAACATCTACCACCCTTTAATGCGTGGCTATAATTCCATGCTATTTGATGAGGGGACAGTTTAATTTTGCTACGATTTGATACTTTCAATTCGACTGTAAAAAAACCACAATCTTTATGACAGCCAACAAGATCAGGAAACCCCATAATCGTTGTAGTTTCTATTCTATTCCAAGATATTTCAGGTGTATTCTTTTTTATTAATTGCCAAAGTTTGCTTTCAGGTTTGCGTAGCATTTTATCCTGTAAATAGTAGCATAAAAAAAGATAAAAATTTATACTTTAAGTGCTTGTATAATCTTGTAAAACCTTGTAATGATTTTCTTAATATGATTTCGTAGGACTATATCGGCAGGACTTGGGGATAGCATCCCAAGTACCCAATATGAGTGGGCTGTGATGAGCAGATGAGAGTGACTTTATAGGACTGGTTTCGTGAGAGGGGCATAGCCCAAAACATATTAGAAAAAATTATTCAATTAATTTGAAAGGAAAAATTATGTCTAAACATAAATGCAAAACTTGTGGTCGTGGTATGAGTTATGGGTACTGTGGAGGTCATGGTGGTAGTGGTTATTGGCACGAACAAAAAGTTGGTAATGTTAGTAGGGATAGTTGGTTATCTGCTATTGAAAAGAATTGTTTTATTAGAGGATATGACACGCAAAAAGGTCATTGGCAATGGAATGATGATTACAGTAGTAGAGAATGGATAGCCCCTGAAAATAGTGGTAATGTTGAGGAGGACAGAAACAAATGTAAAGTAATACATTACGATACTCCTGACAATACAACAAAGGATAGCCCACCATTATTTTGTAGGCAACAATGTATGTATCATTTTATTGCATACCATTACCCTACAATTTCAAACCTACCTAACATTGTAGATAAATAATTAATCGTGAAAGGAGTATAAAATGAAAAATGATTTACGATTGAATAATGACTACCGAAAGTCTTTGATTAAAGATTTTCGTAAACACGCAGAACAGGAGGACAATGCTCATAAAGACGCATACTTACAGTCTATATCAGATTTTGATGTGGCTATTACTAATGCGTTTAAAACTGCAACAACAGTTGTAGAGAGAGCATTTATTCCAAGTGATGTGGCTCAATTAAGACAGCTACAAAATAAATATTCTACTGTTGATAGTGTTGCTACTGACAGTTGTTTTTATTTTAAAGTGGTTGATAGCGAGGGTACTAATTGGCAAGATACTGCTAAGAGGGACTATGGCTATTCTTATAATGAGGAACAAGACCTTTATCCTGAAAAACATTTTAGCTTTGAGTTGAATGGGAACTATACAGGCGAAAGGTATGGTTATGATAGGGATAAATTTATGTTTGCTTATTATCGTGATGAACTATCTGGTTTAGGATTTAATCCTGACATTGAGGTAGAACAAAAAGATAATAGCAGTAATCCTCATCTAACAACAGCTAGAGAAAAGATGAATACTTATCTCGAAAAAAATAATCGTCTTGACCAATGGAAAAATAAGTACAGCTTATGGATAATTGGTACAGGTGGTTGTAGATCAAGAGCAATTAAATGCACTCGTCAAGAATTTGACATTATGCAATCTTACTTGCACTCGAAACAAGCTGTTGTTCAATGCCATGAGAAATGGATTGAGGGTATTTTACAACAAGTTGATGTTGTTAAAAATGCTATTCAATCTTACAAGCACTTGTCATCAGTAAAGGAATTAGCAGACACTTTAGGGTGGACTGTTAATGAGCATATTTTAGCACAAAAAGGAACTGACCTAGTTATATCTAGCCCTGATAGTATCAAGTCTATGCTTGATAATATCAAAGGAGTTAAACAAACTAGAGAAGAAAAAATCCTAGCTGTGATGAAATACAATAAAGAAAAAGCATTAGCTAATTGAGGAGGATTTATGAGAAATCAAAAAGCATATGACTACTTTACTATTGAGCCAAGTAGATATTCAGATGATGAATATATTGTTTATGGTTGGGGGTTATACCCCCAATCATCTGTCCTAGCTGGACAGCAACGCAAGGTTATGTTGGAGGAGTTTGAAACTTTAGAGGAGGCACAAAAGCGATACCCTAAAGCAGAACAAACATCTTTTATTAATCCTGTGATTACTACAAATCATTTACCTGACTATGAAATGAACTCTTATGAGGAGGAGAATTATTGGTATGATAATTACCATAGTAATGGAGATGATTATTAATTTTATTAGGGGGCAATCAAGCCCCCTTTTTTTATATCTAAAGGAGAAGTTATGAGAAATAATCCAGACGATTTAGCTAATCAAAAGCTAGAAAAAATAAAAGAGATATGTAAAATAAATATAACTATTGATTTATGGGATAGCCTAGATGTTCGTGAGGAGTTTCAAGCTATTATTGATTTGATTGATAAGGAAGATTAGTTTAGCTTGTAAGTTTAGTTTAGCTTGTAAGTTTAGTGAGAAAGGAAAGTTATGAATAAATTATTTAAATTATTATTTAAAAGAAAAAAGAAAAAGAAAAGTTTAGTGTGGTTGCACATTGATAACACGCAATACTATGGTGTCATTGGTTGGTTAGCTAATGATCGAAAAACATTTGTCAAAGGTGAAGATACTTTTGAATACAAGGGGATGTTAAGAAAATAAATTGAGGGGGCTATCTAGCCCTCTTTTTTTTGTTCAATCTCAGGGACTTCTGTAAAATCAGCGTCTATTATATCGCCGTACAGTTTGCGTATATCTTTTAATCTTGACTGAACTTGCTCAAGATTCATGGTGTCTATAGAGTTTAGTGTATGTATGTTTTGCGTATGATTATAAAACCCTGCTGCCTGACCTCGATTCTTTTCTGCTTGAACAGATGCAGACCAAGCCTTATCTTCTTGTGCTGCTCGGGACAAATCATCTAATCTTTTTACATGGCGATCATAAGTAACTGCAGTTTTGTGTTGCATTTCTTTTTTTAGTTCGTCAAAATATCTAACTACTTCAGGATTACGTTGGACGTTTAGTAGCTCGGATGCTGTAGTTCTAGCTCTGTCAACAGAGTATCCTGCACGTCTTGCCGCCTCTGTCGGTGTGATCGAACCATCTTCTCTAACTAATTCATTAACAAATTTAATTTGTTTAACAGTTAATCTTTTATTCATACAATAAGTTTAGTGTACTTTCTCAAAAGTATATAGTTGTTTTAAAAGTAAAACACAAATAATTTTATCGGTTACTTATTTAACAAGGCAGGTAACTGTAAGTTACCGTATAAGTAACCTCTATTATTGTTATATTTCATAGAGTTAAGAGTTAAAGTTACTTGGTTACTTCAAAATGAAAGTTTTTATAAAAAATATTTAACTAAAAACTTTGAATACATCTTACTACTCTATAAAAAACTTCGGATCTTCACGCACAGGACCTAATATTTTTTGTAAAATGACCTCACCTTCAGCTAAAATTGTAGACCATTCTTCTCTACTGTACGTGCAATCGTACTGATCCTTCCAAAATTTTACTGAAACCGTGCCACATTTTAGACACTCATGAATTTTCCGAACCGGACTATCGGGCAATCTAATGCTCATAGATCTCCTTTGTTTGTTCGTGCGTGATTTTAAGTTATTTTATAAGAAAAGTAAATAGAAAAGGGGCCGGAGGAATCAGCCCCTATCTTTGAGGATTAGAACGGCGGTTCTCCCTCAAACTTTACAACGGGATTACTCTCCCGAAATCTTGTAGTTTTTGAAGCAGTCGGGGTCGAGCGGTGGTCCGTAATAGATTGACAAGGAATCATTAACCCCCTCTGTCCAGGTCTGGTGGTAGTACTTATTTTCATCGATCTCCCCTTGTGAGTGACAAACCTTACACTGCTCAATGGTTTCCTCTGCCTCGAATCTAAGCTTATGATACCCATTACCTTTACAATTGTGGCAGATAATCATAACGCCTCCATAATATTTTTCTAAGTCTTTCCCACCTCATGCGAGTAAACATCTCTTTACCGTTCCGGGGTTCACGCACCGCAGACTTTGATACCTTCTCATATTCTCTTACGAGCCTAACTCTAAGAGGATTCTTCTTAGCCATGATTCTTCCTTTCTCATTTCCATGTACATCCACATACACATTTCTTTACTGTAATACTCATGCTCTCTTTCGCACTCCTTTACATACATCCTGAAGGGTGAGTGCAGAACCACGATCCATACACACACCACCACAGTCAAACAAATTAAGCCAAGCCTAATGAGACGCACTCTTATGCAGACCCTTCAGGTTTAGCCATCGCTAAGAATTGTTCGTCAACATTCTCTCTACCTAGTTCCCACTGTATACGTGACCAGATAAAAAGTTCTTCTTGACCCCACTTCTTTGCCCACTCTTCAGCAGACATACCCTCAGCGTCCTCTTCCATCTCCATGAGTAATGCTTTTACTTTACCCATGGTCCTTCTCCTGTTCTTGTTTATATTTATTAACAAGAAACTCTATCGTTCGACTAACAGATCGCATCTCAGCATCAGCTAACTCATGCAGCATCTTCCAAGTTTCAATCGAGATCGTAACAGATTTAAATTTACTTGTGTCCATTATTTTCTTTCCTTCATAGTTATCTTGATGTCAATATCCTTATGAGCATACTCACCATTCATAGTTTCATGATACTCTTCAAGGATATGAATAAGTTTTTTTATATCTAGATCGTGACCAGACATCGAACCAACCAATCGATTCTTTTTTTCTTTGCCGTTGTTCCATATGGAACCATAGTTTTCTATATTATATTTATCAATATACATACTTTCTCCTTTGTATTAAGTTATAATATAAGCATATAACAGATTAAGTCAACCATTGTTTAAAGTCTTCACCTAAAACTGTACTTGCGATGTTGATTTTATTACGAAGAGCCTTTACTATTCGCTCGTCCACTGTCTTCTCAGCAATCAGATCTATATAAGTCACGTTACTTTTCTGACCGATCCGGTGTGCACGGTCCTCTGACTGTATTCTTTTCTCCAAGTCATAGTTATTCGAATAATAAACCACTGTACTAGCCGCCGTCAGGGTTAATCCATACCCGGCTGTCTGTTGGTTACCAACAAAATAACGAAGGGGTGACTTAGGATCTTGAAACCGTTGAACAATATCCTGTCGCTCTCCATCAGGGGTATCCCCGTAGTACGTAGCCACAGTATCAGGACCATACTTCTTAGAAATATTATTATAGATAGTGCGTATGTCTTGACGATAGTTAGCCCAGATGATAACCTTCCCGTCCACTTCTTCTAAGATCTCCATCAACTCAGTGATCCGGTGGTTCTTAAATATCTTTGTCTCTCCATCTTCCATGATCAGATGACCACAACTAATCTGATGAAGTCTTAACAACTGTGTCATTACTGTGCTAGCTGTTAACACACTACCATCTTCAAACAAAGTGAGAGCATACTCTTTCATTTCTTTATACGCCTTCTTTTGTTCAGGCGTTAGATCCACCTGTCGTTTGGTATAGATCTTTTCCGGGAGATCCAAACAGTCCTCTTTCAAGACTCGGTAAGAGTGAGCATTCAACAAACCAGATAGCTCACCTAAGTTCTTGTACCCTACTACTTTATTAAATACATGCGTGCCGACATTTGTTTTAACTTGAACAGTGTATCTATTCTTAAAACTATAGTAAGAAGCATGACCCAAGATAGCAGGATCAAGAAACTCACACTGCGAAAACAAATCAATGGGATCTCTTGTGACAGGTGAGCCTGTTAGTATTCTTCTATACTTAGCAAGCGTACTTAACTTGAGTGCATTCTTTGTTCTGATTGCTTTCGGATTTTTTATAGTGGTACTCTCATCAATAACAATCATTGCTCGGTGACCATTAAGAAATCGTTCAGCGAACCGTGATCCCTTCGTCGTATGCAAGGCTTCTATATTCATTAAAAAAATATCGAGCGTCAGATCTTTTGGATCTTTAATAATACTCTCCAACATTTCTTTCTCTAACTTATTAGGGGTAGGTGTCCAGGCAACCGTGAAGTCTTCAATGTGATTTGGTAAGTGCGTTGGTATTTCCTGGCGCTGCCAGTTACGATACACTCCCTTGGGTGCAAGAATTAAAACACCATTTATATGGCCATGATCATACAGCATAGACATATTATCGATGAGTACTTTTGATTTTCCTGTACCCATTTCCATAAAATAGGCATAGTTTTCTTTATCCCATGACTTCTCAAGGGCAGTGATTTGATGTGCATAAGGCACAGTTTTAAACGGATAGTCCATAATTTCTCCTTAATCTTTCTAGGTTAAACATATAACACTTGCATTTTAAAAATCAATACGTATATGTAGAAGAAGAAAGTTATGACAGTATATGTAGTACAAGAAAAAACTGGGGTGGATATCACTGATGCTTTACGCTTTGGAGAATTTGAAAATCTATTACCACGTAAAGATCAATTGATGATCAGCTCACAACCTGTAGTGCATGCGCTAAAGAAAAAGTTAAAAGATTTTTCTGATGATGATTACATATTGTGTCTTGGCGATCCATCTATTATTGCAACTGTTGCAGTTGTTGCAGCAAGTATGAATCGTAATAGATTTAAAATGCTAAAGTGGGATAGACATTTAAAAAAATATTATCCTGTTGAGGTAGATACTAATTAAATGGAGAAAGTTATATGTCATTATTTGAAGAATCAAAGAAAGCTATTCAAGAACTAGAAGGCTCTGGTGATGATAGGCTTAAAGCTGTTGGTACTTTTTGTGATCAGTTAGAAACTGTTCGTAAAAAAATTACTGATAGAAAAGCAGAACTAAAAAGACTAGAAGAAGAAGAGTTCAAACTAGAGAACGAATCGATCCCAACATTACTTGATGAGATAGGAATGAAAGCAGTCACGCTTAGTTCCGGATCTAAAGTAGAGATACAAGAAGTATATAAAGCACACATAAGTGAGGCCAACAAAGCGGATGCTTTTAAATGGCTAAGAGATAATGGGTTTGATGATATCATTAAAAATGATATTGTCTGTAGTTTTGGAAGAGGTGAAGAAGACAATGCATCTGAATTGTATTCACGTTTGCGTGATGAAGGACAAGCTCCTATTCAGAAGAGCGGTGTTCATGCCTCTACCCTAAAAGCATTTGTCAAGGAACAGATTCAAAAAGGATCTGATATTCCTGAAGACAAATTTGGTGTCTATGTAACCAACAAAGTGAAAATTACATAGTGAAAACTGAAATGAAAAGGAATGATATGACAAAGAATGTTGTAACTAAAAAGACGAATGGGCAAGTTGCACAACTTGCTTCTTTTGATACCTTTAAATCTATGGGCTTCGAATCAATTGATGCTCAGGATTATGCAACGCCAAGACTTAAAGTCTTAATGGCGCTGTCACCAGAGGTAGCAGATGAGACTGTTGCAGGTGCTAAGCCTGGAATGATCTACAATAACGTCACGGAAGAATTGTATGATGGGAGTAAAGGTATTCTCGTTATGCCGTGTGGCTTTGCAAGAGAGTATGTAGAATGGGCAAACATAGGTACTGGAAGTAGTGCTCCTGTAAACGTGTATCCTGCTACATCAGACATACTTTCACAAACTACTCGTGACGCACAAAACAAAGACAGACTAGAGAATGGCAACTACATTGAAACGTGTGCCAATCATTTTGTCTATGTTGTTAATGAAGGAGGACAGTCATCGAACGGTATGTTGGGTAGTCCTTGTGTCATCACTCTTAAATCAACAGGGTATAAACGAAGTAAGAAATTTAATTCTTTAATTCGTTCCGTGATCCCTGCTGAGTGGCCTATGTTCTCTGGTTTATTCAGAGTCAATAGTGTCAAACAAAAGAATGACAAAGGTACATGGCATACATTTGATTTTAGCTTTGAAAGATTACTCGATCAAGCTAACGAAAAGGACATTGCTCTCTTCACCGCAGCAAAAACTTTTGCTGAAACAGTAAGTAAAGGGGAGGCTAAGGTTTCTCAAGAACGTGGTGAGGGCAGTGCGACCGAGGCGGAGCAAGCTACTCCGTACTAGGGCAGCTGGTGAGGGCGAACTATCGGAAGATTATTCGCCCTCATTTAATTAACAACGAAAGATACAATGAGTGTAGAGAAATTTAAAGAAGTTTTTAAAGGTTTAGAAAGAGCACACGGAGTATATGTTCCGGGCGAAATAAAAGACAGCGGTAAACGTGGAGGCAAATCCTTTATAAAAAAAGAACCAGTAACACCACAACACTGGATAGATCACATTGCAGGTAAAGATCCTAGCCTTGGTATCGTTCCTATCATGGATGATTCAACGTGTAGGTGGGGTTGTATAGATGTAGATACATATCCGTTAGATCATAAAAAATTAATTAGTAACATAGAGAAATTAAAATTACCCTTGATTGCCTGTCGATCAAAGAGTGGAGGTGCACATTTATTTTTATTTATAGATGGCGTTGTATCTGCACAGCTAATGCGAAATAGATTAACAAGCTTTGCTTCTTTGTTAGGTCATGCTGATTGCGAAATCTTTCCTAAACAAATTGAATTGCAAGCAGACAGAGGAGACACAGGAAATTTTTTAAACTTACCTTATCATGCAGGCAATGACACCATGCGTTATGCCTTTGATAAAAAGGGAGAGTCATTATCATTAGATGAGTTTCTTTCTTTTGTTGATGAAAGAAAAATTACAGAAGATAAGTTAAGAAACTTTAAAACAAAACAAGTAAAGAAGGTAGAGGAGCTAGAAGATGGACCACCTTGTTTGCAAACTTTAATTAGTGTTGGCATAGATGAAGGTGGAAGAGATAATGTTTTGTATCAGTACGCAGTCTATGCAAAAAAGAAATGGCCTGAGAAATGGCAAGATAAAATATCTGAGTTTAATTTTAAATACATGAAGCCACCACTTGGTCATGCACAAGTAACCAAGACAATCAACCAACATGATAAAAAAGATTATCAATACAAATGTAAAGATCAACCAATGTGTTCAAGATGTGACGCACCACAATGTCGTTTAAGAAAATATGGAATAGGTGGAGAGTATGAAAGTAAATTTTCTGATCTACAAAAGTATGACTCGGATGAACCTGTTTGGTTTTTAAACTTTGAAGAGCAACGATTAGTTTTAAATACAGAAGAACTTTTTGATCAACGTAAGTTCAGAAAGAAATGTATGGATGCATTAACACAATTACCTAATGCACTTAGCCCTGCCGCATGGACCGCAAAGATTCAAAGCTTACTCGAGAACGTAGAGATAATAGAAACACCACCGGAGATAACAAAGTGGGGTCAGTTTGATTCTTATCTGTATTCTTTTATTTATGATCAAGGTGTATCAGATAGAGAGGAAGAGATAGCAATTGAAATGCCATGGGAGAATGAAGGTAAGATATACTTCCAACCTAAAACATTAAAAGAATATTTAAATAAGAAAAGATTTTCTGCTCTTACTTCTACAGAAATGCACGCAAGAGTTATGCAGGATTTAGGAGGAGGATCACATAGAAAAAAAGTTAAAGGTATCACACATTACCTATGGTATGTACCTTCAAAACAAATAGAGCAACAAGATTTATATATACCCGACATGAAAAAGAAGGAGGCATTCTAATGATGAATATTATTTTTGGTCCTCCAGGTACAGGTAAGACGCATAAACTTTTAACAATAGTTGAAGAAGGATTGGCAAAAGGAATACAACCAAATCAAATAGGATACTTTGCCTACACTCGTAAAGCAGCGAACGAAGCTATCACCCGTGCCGTGGACCGGTTTCCACAATACGATAAAAAAGATTTTAAATACTTTAGAACATTACATAGTCTAGCCTACATGGAGTTAGGATTAACTGACTCGTCGTTAATGTCCGATGCGGATTATAAAGAAGTATCAGATTTGTTAAATGTAAAGTTATCTAATCCTACAAATAAATATGACAGCTATGGTATGGGGTGGCAGGATGATAAGTTTGTTAACATCATAGACTTAGCAAGAATAAAAGACGTGAGTCTTGAACATCAGTTCTGTCAAAAAGAAACAGGACATTTGCCTGGAGGTTTTTTAAAACTACGTAAGATAGCGCAGGGTTTAGAGAAGTATAAAAAACAAAATGGTTTCATGGATTTTACTGACATGATTGTAGAGTTTAATAAAAGAAAAGAAGCACCTAAACTTAAACTTCTTATCATTGATGAGGCACAAGATCTTAGTAGTGTGCAATGGAATATGGTTGATATATTATCTCAAAATTCTACACACACATACATCGCAGGAGATGATGATCAAGCTATCTTTGAATGGGCAGGCGCACATCCATGGAGATTTAAACAATTAAAAGGCAACAGAATTATTCTTGATCAATCGTACCGTGTGCCGTTAGCCGTGCAACAAAGAGCTAATGCCGTGATCGGACGTGTAGGTGACAGGGTACATAAAGATTGGAAGGCCACGGACCGTGAAGGTTTATTAAAGACACGTGTTAATCCTTACGCCAATACAGATTTCTTAAAAGATGATTGGCTTATACTTACACGTACTAATTATTTACTAGACAAGATAGAAGAAGAGTTAAAGACAAGAGGTATATTTTATCAGCGACACAATTCTAAATCAGTGAGTGATCGTTTACTACTAGCTATTAATACATGGACTCGTTTAACAAAAAACAAAACAGTAAAGCTAGATGGTATCAAAGCGATGTATCATTACATGAATGTAGATGTTGGAGTTAGTTATGGATCAAAGACAATGCCACGAGCTAATGAAGATAAAGAATATACTTACGAAGAGTTAAAAAATAATTATGGTTTACTTTTATCCCCGGAGTTAAGATGGGATGACGCCCTTGATAGAATACCCCCAACAAAGTTAGCTTATTTATTAGCAGCGTTGAGACGTAATCAAAATTTAAATCATGAGGCAAGAGTAAAACTTTCTACTATCCATGGATCTAAGGGAGGAGAAGCAAGTAATGTTTTATTATTCTCTGACTTATCTTTTAAAGTTGATGAAGAGTATAGAAGAAATAAAGATGTAGAGAGACGTGTATTCTATGTGGGAATGACACGAGCAAAAAACGAATTGCATTTGGTTCGCTCTCAAACCGATAAGGAATTCACAGAAATGTTTTGGAGGTCATAGTGTTTACAATTGAAACAGCGTTGAAACAATTAGATGTTACAGAGAAACAGGTAAGGAGAATAAGGGCTGAATTACCTAGATTAAATAGAGAAAAAGTAGACAAGGAAATGAAGTTATTATTACTTGATTTACAACTTATGAGAAATGATTTAAAATCTATCAGCAATAAGGAGAAAGATGAACAGTAGAGAATATCTAGATACTGCGGCAAAGATAGTAACTGGTCAACGTCAACATGACTATGGTGATAAGTATCAGAATCATAAGAACATTGCTAAGCTTTGGTCTTCCTATTTAGATTATGAAATATCAGCACATGATGTAGCGATATGTATGCTTCTAGTAAAGATAGCAAGAATTAAACATAGACCCACGAAGGATTGTTACATAGACATGGCGGGATATGCAGCAATTGCGGGTGAGATACAGGACAATGAAGATGACTCAGATACCATTATTTCAACCACCAAGTGAGTGGACTCCTCCGGAACGACTACCAGATTTATCAGACGCAAAACAAATTGCCATTGATTTAGAAACAAGAGACATAGGATTAAACACTGGCATAGGTCCAGGATGGGCTGTTAGCAAAGGTTATGTTATTGGTGTAGCTATAGCTGTTGAAGGTTGGTGTGGTTACTTTCCTATTCGCCATGAAGGTGGAGGTAACTTAGATGAAAAAGTTTTTACAAGACAACTTAAAAAAATTCTAGAACTTCCATGTGATAAGATATTTCACAATGCTATCTATGATGTAGGGTGGCTACATCAAATGGGATTGAAAGTACATGGTCGTATTATTGACACAATGATAGCAGGCCCTATTGTAAATGAGAATAGTCCCATGCGTTTTTCTTTAGATGAGTTAGGAAAAAAATATGCAGGAGAAAAAAAATCTCAATCAGCTTTATATGAGGCGGCAAAGAGTTGGGGTGTTAATGCAAAGACAGAGATGTGGAAGTTACCACCTATGTATGTTGGCCCATATGCTGAGCAAGACGCAGCTTTAACTTTAAAGTTATGGGATATTTTAAAAAGAGAAATAATTAGACAAGACTTATTAGATGTGTTCAAGTTAGAAACGGATTTATTTCCTGTTTTATTTGAAATGAAAAAGAAGGGAGTGAGAGTAGATGTTGATCACGCAGAGAGAACAAAGAAAACTTTATTTGCTACAGAGAAAAAGATACTTAAAAAAATCCATGAAAGTACAAATGTCCACGTTGATGTTTGGACTCCGACATCTGTCGCTAAGGCGTTTGATGCAGCGGGAATATCTTATGAGAGAACTGCGAAGTCTGGCCAGCCTAAATTTGACAAAGACTTTCTGTCAAATCATAGCAATCCTATTGCAAGAATGGTGGTGGAAGCTCGTGAAATTAATAAGGCAAGAACCACGTTCATTGACAGTATCCTCAAGCACGAGAACGGAGGGAGGATTTTCGCTGAAATCAATCAAATGAGAAATGAGCAGGGAGGTACAATCTCTGGTAGGTTGAGTATGCAGAACCCCAACTTGCAACAAATCCCTGCTCGTAACAAAGATATAGGTCCACTTATTAGAAGATTATTTATTCCTGAAGAAGGACAAAAGTGGGGATGCTTTGACTATAGTCAACAAGAACCTAGACTATTAGTGCACTATGCATCTATTACAAATTTAGAAGGAGCAGATCATTTAGTAGAAGGATATAATTCAGGTAACATAGACTTCCATCAAACAGTAGCAGACATGGCAGGCATTGAACGTAAGCAAGCTAAGACAATTAATCTTGGTATGATGTACGGTATGGGTAAAGCTAAACTTGCTAATGAGTTGAGTCTTACTGAGTTTGAGGCAGAGGAATTGTTTTCTAAATATCACACCAATGTTCCTTTTGTTAAACAGTTAACAAAGAACGCTATGAAAAGAGCAAGTGACATAGGATTTATTAGAACTATTAAAGGACGTAAATGTCGTTTTGATTTATGGGAACCTTTAGAGTTTGGTGCCGGCTTTCCTCTTCCTAAAGAAGAAGCGGAGCGTAAGTACGGTGGGTTCACTAGAATAAAAAGAGGATGGACATACAAAGCATTGAATAGATTGATACAAGGATCAGCGGCAGATCAAACTAAACAAGCTATGGTTACATTGTATCAAGAAGGTTTCTTACCTTTGATTCAAGTACATGATGAACTAGATTTATCTTTTGAATCACCTAAAGAAGCTAGTAAAATCAAAGAGATAATGGAACACTGCATTGAATTAAAAGTGCCAAGTGTAATTGATTTAGAAGAAGGTCCCTCTTGGGGCGAGGCTAAGTGATTGTCGATAAGACTTGTACTCGGTGTAATAAAACAAAACTCTTAGAAGAGTTTGATAGAAAAAAAGAAAACAAAAGAGATGGACGTAAGTCCTGGTGTAAAGTTTGTTCTAGTAATCACAACAAACATGTATGGGCAAATGGAAAAGGAGATAATGACAAAGCAATTATTAGCGCAGATCCACGTAAGTTTTTTAATCACTGGTTAAAAGATGTGCAAAATCCTAAAAGTAAAAACAGACACCCTGTTGATCCTGATTTAACTGTCGATGATTTATTAGATCTATTTGAAAAACAAAATTATAGATGTGCAAAAACAAGAATAAAACTTACACATTTAAAAGGACAACGAAAAGTTAACACTAATATATCTATTGATAGAATAAATAATGATTTAAAATTCTATACTAAGACTAATATTCAACTTGTTTGCTATAGATATAACTTAATGAAGGGCGATATGAGTGAAAAAGAACTTGCTAATTGGTGTAATTTAATCCTATTCTCTTCTCATGATTAAGATTTGGTTATTAATTTCTATGGTGTCTATGCCTGGTATGCCTTCCGTTAAACATACTGCGGAACTGTGGTTTGATGAACCTAAATGTGAAGCAAGACGTATTGATATAGAAAATGGTTTATATAATGCTGCGGCAGAACAAGGAATCAATCCTGTGTTTGTTCAGACTTGGTGTTTAGAATCTAATATGTTTGTATTAGATAATACTTAATTTAATTTTTCGTTTATTTGTATGACTTGTGATTCAATGACAGCGAGCCGTGCATCAATACGCAACATATCTAAGTCTTTTATCTGTGATTCAAGAGCCGTGACCCGTGATGAAAGCATCCCGTTGGTGAAGGCTATGCCACCTACTATGCAGGCTACCCATATCCAATCACGCATCGTTAACATTATGCACCAAAGGGTAAGTTAAAATTTATACCAGCACTGTTTGGTCCTATACCAAACTGAAACTTACCTGGACCGGCATCTAAATTATATTGTAATTGATTATCTTGAACATCAAATCCTTGATTATCTTTAAAAGAATTAATAATATCTTTCACATCATTCACATTGTAATTTAACAAGTCTTCAAAATTTAATAATGAACTTGCGTTCATTAACTCAGGATTAGTTATGCCCATATTAAGTGCAGGGAAGTTTGGATTCTCTGCATTGTATGCAGCTATAGCATCAGCCTCATTATCAAATCCCGTTGTAGCTGTACCTGGTCCAGAAATATCTGCCATGCTTGGACCTTTTAAAGCGTCTAAATCTGCTTGATCCATACTACTTATTGTAGTTCCCATATCTGTTGGAGCTTTTTCTTTATTAAAGATATTACCTAGCCCTTGATTTACACTACTTAAAAGATTTGGAATTAAGCTTATAACGCCACCACCCCCTGATGCTAATCCTATAAGTGGTTTCATTATGTTACCTACTGTAGCGCCACTAGAAAAAGGAAAAGCCTGTTGCATAGCTCCTGGATTATTGCCATATAGAGTTTGCATAAAGGTAGCATATTCATCACTTGTCAGTCCTTCACGTAGTTTACCTTTAGTCTCTTCATTACTAAGCCCTTGATTATCTCCCGTAAACTCATTCGTGTTTATGCTGTAGTTTTGTCCAGCTTCATTTGCTGCTGCAGCATCTGCTAATAACTGCTCTCTTCTTTCCTCTGCATCAATAATACCAGATGAATAGGCTTCACCGCCTGTCATTCCACCTGGTCCACTAGCTCCTTGATATTCTGAGCCTACTGAACCTGAAGGTTCTTTATCTTTATTTCCACCACCAAATAAGTCTGACCAAAATCCCATATACTATCCTTTTAATCTTCTATACTAAAGGAATCAACACTAAAGTCTAGTCCTGCTTCCTGTCCAAATGTAGATTCGACGCCTAATGCTTCGTAAACCCTGTCCCGTGAGCCGCCAACATTGGCTGATATAAACGGAATAGACTTCACTATCTCTCTTACAATTTTTTTCTTATCGTCTTTTGTTAAGACATCAGCTATCCCTTCCAAGTAACTAACAAGTCTTGTAACAATAGGACCCATCAATGCTTCGACTGGTCCTGATCCATACTGCTCTGCTCGTGCTGCATCTATTAAGAACTGCACTGGCCCAAGCAATCCTGTTCTTTCAATTGCTCTTTTAATTTTTTCAAAATCTGTTTCATCATCATATCGTGGGTTGCCTTTTAATCCAAACTTAGCGGTATCTCTCAACTCATTACCAAGCATAGCTGCCACTACCATCACTGATCCAACTGCTGCATACTTAGCACCATTTGCTACGCCATTATAAAAACCTTGCTGAAACATTTCCTTGTACCAACGTTTAAGAACAGTGTTTGAGAATGCTACTTGGAAACCTTTTAACTGTGCAAAGATAGCGAGCTTAGGATCAGACATCCACATAGGTCTTGTCGTTGCACGTGGGTTCATAACAACTTCATTAACATATCTAACACCAGCTAGTCTTACCTGGTTCTGATAGAAGTCTGTATCTTTGTAAGCATAATCATTTGTTTCAGGATCTATTCTTTTTTTTCTATACATATCAGATCTAACAAAATCTACAGCGTCCTGGGGATTAACACCTAGTTCTCGTAGTTGTTCTTGATATAATTTAAAACGACCCGTGTCAGGTAATTGATCTACACTTGTTAATCTTCTTCTCTCCATGTTATCAGATAAAAATCCTGCGTTACTAAACACCATGTTACGACCTGATGCATTCGCTAGCATTCTATTCCATCTAGTAAACTGAGAAAGAAAGTTAAATCTAAAAAACTTTTCTGTAAATTTATTTGTATCTTGTCCACCACCAAAAGCATCTGCTTGTCTTTCAATAACAGCCGCCTCTAATCCTAGACCTATATCAGCAACAGCTCTATCAAATTCATCTCGTGGGAAACGTGGGAACACACTACGTACAATACCTTTCATACCACTTACTAAACTCTTTGCTATAATTGCAGGTCCTGTTCCGCCTCTTGAAAGAACTAAGAAAGGTTCACTCAAAGAAGAGATTGTAGCAAATGGTAATGTTAAAACATAACCGTAACTAATTAAACCTGCGTTAAGTCTACGTAAAAAATTATTTTCAATTGGCTTGTATTGTTTTTGTAAAGCTTGACCAATATTCATCATTCGTTCTTTTTCTTTTTTTGTTAAAGGTAATCCTTTTGCATTGGCCTCTTCTTCTATTTTAGCAAACATCACATCCCTTAATTCATTTTCTTTACCAAATCTTTTTCCATACTCTACCCTTCTGATTACACCGTCACGGTATTTTTGAAACACATCAATAACATTTGTATTTGAAAAGGGAGCTAGTTCTTCTGCCGTTAAATTTTTTAATGTACGTGGCTCTTCAATTGAACCTTGTTTTCTTGTAGGCATATCTGCGGTAGAAAGATTAATAATACCTTTATCATCTATTATTTGTTCAATTGTTTTTTCTGGATCTGCAAATCCTTTTGATGCTAGAAGTTCTCTAAATTGTTTTCTGAATCTACTATCATTTTGAAGTTTTTTAAATTGAAGAATAAGAGGAAAATAATTTTTAATAAATCCTGGAGTAAATCCAACATTCTTTGAACCCTTGTTAGACATCCCGTCTATAAACTCTGCTTCGGTTGTGTATTTATATAGCCCATCAAAATCTTTTCTCATTAGTTCTGCACCTTTTCTTACACGTGGTGAAACATTTGCATTAGGATCATTCAAAGCTAAATATAATTCTCTGTTTGTTTTGGGACTAATTCTAGCCATGATGCCAGGCACACGAAATCCTCTTGATATTATGTCTAATCCTTTTTGAAAATTATTGCTGTACTTACCCATGTTAAGTAAAATAGCTTCAGATATATCAGCACCTTGTGCTTTATCTTTACCTGTACCATCATCAAAGTAAGAGAAGTATCCACGTAAACGTTTTGCTGTTGGAGATCTTTTTGCTAAGTCATCTAATAAACTAACAGACTTACCTATAGTTACATCACGTAAAGCACCACCAACATTTTTTATATTCTTTTTGTATCTAGTAAATCTTCCTACATCTAAAGGTTCGTACCGTGATTCAAGTTCCCCTGTTTTTTTATTAAGAACATTATACTTAATAAACTCTTCGCCTCTACCATAATAATTTACAGCGGTTGGTCTACCACCTTTGTCATAAATTTCTTGTAAAGGTGCACGTGCTGGCTTGTCTACTATTTGATTAACTTCTGCATTACGTAAACGCATAAAATCTTTCTCATTGTTTATTCCGTTTGGATATATGACACCATAATTCTTTTTTATTTTATCTTGTTCTTCTCTGTACAAATCAGGATTTCTTTTTTGTTCATTTTGAAATTCTTTAAAGCTAGAATATTTTATAACTGTTCCTTCTTGTACATCATTTAATTTTAATCCTGTATCACCTTCACGGTTTGGTAATACAGATCCAATTGTGCCCGCTGTAAAACCAACTGTTCCACCACCTATAGATCCTTGCACTAAAGACTCTATCAAACGTTCTCTAAATTCCTCATCAGGTATGTCAACACCTGTTACTTTTTCTGCATCTGTCATAAAAACTGCTTCTTGCGCTGCTTCTGTTGCACCTTCAACAACTCCTACTTTACCTGTCGTAACTAATATACCAGGCACTGCTTTAGCTGCATTTAATGCTACACTTGATTTAACATTAAAGACTTGTTCTATTTCTTTTGGACTTTTAATCGTGCCGCCTTTTGCTTTGAAAGCACGAAGAATAGGAATCAAAGTTAAAACATCAAACGATCCTGTTTTTAAACCTGTCATGATTGCTTGACCTGCATCCGGTATATCATCAGTGCCGGCTAATCTTTTCTGTTCTGCTGCTGCCTCACCTGTTCCTAAAATTTGTGATGGTATATAATAACCTAATGTTGTAGCTGCTGTTTTACCATATTTAAGTGCTCGTAAATAAGGAACAAAGTTCGATAAAAAATTAAAAGCTGTTGCACCACCTAATGACGGAACAAGAGAGGGAAGAGTTTCACCAATTGTTTTGGCTGTAAAGTCCCCTAAATTTTCAAAATCAAAATCTTCTCTTAGTGCTTTAAAACTTTCAACTGACGGCGCACCTACTTGCGCTGCTTCTAATCTATTTTTTGCTGCCACTCCTTTGCCATAAGAAACTGCATCCGGTAAATTAAAAAACTCTCCATATGCTTCAATAGCATCGCCGCTTAATGCTTGAATGTTATTCCATCCTCTTTCAATTGCTCTACTAAATTCATTACCTTGAATATTATACTCAGGAACAAAACCTGGAGAAGCATCTCCAATAATATCAGACACATCAATAGTTTGACCTATTGCCTCTTCCGTTTCTTTCGTGCCTAAGATGTCAGAAAAATCTAATTGATCTACCATGATCTACTCTATCAGACTGGTGTCGTAGCCTTGATCTTTTAATGCTGCTATTAAAACTTCATCTGTTAATTCTGCATTACCTTTATATTTTTCTTTTATTTGTTCAAAGTCCTCAACCGTTACAATCGTAGAACCACTAGATGATTGTGTTCTTTCTACTTGTCCTGGTTTATCAAAGAAGTTTCCAAAGAAAGGAATAGCAAACCATGAACCATCTTTACCTTTTGTTATATTAAAGTCATCATCTATTCTATCATAAGCCATTTGAGTAATGTTTCTTGGTGGAGCTTTTCCATCTTTTTTATACTCACTTGCAATCTTAGTTATTTCATCTTTCATTGCTAGTGCTAAACCATACTCAGCAGTACCTGGTTCTGCTCCTTGAAGATTTAATTTAAAATTACCCATAGCCCAATCAGCAATCATCCCATCCATTTCATCGTTGCTATAAAATTTAGATTCATTGTATGATTTGTTCTTTGCTTCGTAGTCTTGTTTTGCATTCCATTTTTTTAAATCAATATTACCTTGTAGATACTTTAAGAAGATTTGTTTTTTAAGATCAGCTTTTGCTGCAGCTGTTTTGTAATTTCTTTTTATTTTATTATTTAAATAATCTTTTGCATTAAGCATTACTGCATCATTAAAACTTCCTGGTGTGGTAGCCAGTTTTAATCCATACATCATCATCTCCAATGCATCATTATCTTTAGACGATCCATCGCCTGTCATATCACTCCAACTAAACCCTGCTTCTTTTGCAACTTTAGCAATCTCACTATCAAATGCACTCATCTCATTATCTTCAGTAGATGATGTTGAACTTTCTCCTGCTGTTGATAGTTTATTTTCATCATCATCTTTTGTATCTGCCCCATCTTTAAGATCTGCATCATTTAATTTCTTTTCATCATCTTTTACTTCTTCTTCACTCATTCCTACGTTATCTGCTCTACCAGCAAGATCTACTTTTTTATCACCTGCTTCAGATGTGCCTGCAACAATGCTATCTATTTCAGATGGCGGCTTTGTTTTGCTTTTACTTTTAATATTAAAATCTTCTTTAAATTTCTCAGTAAATTCTTTAAAATCTTCTACTACTCCATCTTTAACAGCTTTAAATTTCTCAGTAAAGCTTAAGACTCCATCTCCATCTTCGTCATATTTTTTAATAACATCTTCTCTTTCAAAAACTTTTGGCTGTGCATCTATTCTTTCTTTGATAGCTTGATTTTCAGCGGCTTGTTCAGATTCTTTTATTTGATACTCTAAGTCTCCTCGCTTAACATTACCCTCTACATCATCAGCTACTGTTTCTATTCCAGTTTTTCTAATTATATCTCCGTCATCTGTAATTTCAAACTTCCCTTCTTCTCCACTGCGAATTATGTTTTTTCTTTCAGGAGACAAATTAAAATCAAAAAGACCTGAATAAAAAGGCATCTTTGCAAAAGGATTTTGTTTTATAGCGGGGATAGCACTTGGATTTTTTTGATAATATTCATTAAGCATATCACTTGCAAAATTTTCATAACCTGGAGTAGACGTTACACCTGCTCCTTCTACTTCATCTTTTGCAAAAATATTATCGCCTACATTTATCATAGACTTTAATCCTTTATTATCAGTGACTGAAGTCATTAACATTTTTTCTACATCTTCTGGTTTCATATCAGGAAACTGATCAGATAATTCTCTCATATAATTTCTTGCATTAATCGCTGCTACTTGATTGTCATCTAATTTAACTTCCGGTATACCAGCTTGACCAGATTGATATGCTTTACGTTGATCAATCATTGGCATATCTACATTAGCTGCAGAAGTTTTTTGAAATTTCTCTAGCTCTTTAAGATACGGGTTGTCTTCTATTTTTTTCTCTTCAACAAATCCTTGTTCTACATCTACTTGTTCTGGTTTAGGAAACTCAAAATCTTTTGTTGCTTCCATTGCATTAAGAAAACTTTCTTTCTGTGCATCTGCTTCTGCTTTAACTTTATCCGACTCTACTCTACTATCTGCATATTCTTTTCTTGCTGGTATAGTGTATACATCAGCAAGATATTCTCTCATCTCATCAGTAGGTTTGCCTTGTTCAAAATAACCAAGGGTAGGTTGTTGTAAATCTTTTCCTGTTTCTTTAACAAAATCTTTTTGATCTTGACCAAAATATAAATAATTATCTATTGGTTTTCCTTCTCCAGGAAACAAACCAGCAGTTTCTGCTTTTCTTGCAGTATCTATAGCTTCTTGAAATGCTTTCATATCAGTAGGTCTACCGTCGTCGGTAAACTCACCCATATAGAAATTTAAGATTTGCTCTATGGTCGGCATATATATACCTTCCGCTGCCATCACCGGGCGCATAAACATTCTTCTATCAAGCACCTGTCCTCCATCTTTGTACTTAGCACCTGCTCCTAACAATGTATCTTTTTCATCCAACAATTTTATAATTTGCTCATTTAATTGAATAGCTTCTAACCCTGAAGCTTTGTCAGCCATTGGTCTTAACATATCTAATTGATCATCTATGTCTGATAAAAGGCTCATCCAAATAGACCTTTATTATAAGCTCCTAATCCTGCTAGTCCAAGCCCGGCTATCTGTGAAAACGGACTTACATTTTGTCCACCGCCACCATAGTTAGTTGTATAAGTAGAATAACTAGAAGGCTGTCCTCTTAGTATATCACTCGCATAACCTAGTCTTGTAAACGGTTCTAATTGTCTAGCTTCCTCTGTCATTCTTCCTGCATCTAATCCACGCTGTGCTAGTTGTTGGTTAAGTGCACCTATGCCAAGAAGAGAATTAATATCAGTGAGCCCTGCTCTTTGGAAATCTAGTCCCATGCCTGATTGTGCTCCACCTAATTGTCCTATTTGTGTACCTAAAGATCCAAGACCTTGACCACCATACAACATTCTTTTCTTTGCATTTTCTGCAGCTTGTAAAGCTTGTGTGTATCCTTGCGCTTGCGCTTGTCCTATTTTTGCTGCTACATCTCCAGCTAATTGTCCTTCAGCAACACCGAACCGTGAACCACCAAAAGCTCCTGCTCTTGTCGCTGCGCCAGCTAATTTATTTCTAGCTTGCTCTCCTTGTTTCCGAATAGCATCCGTTACATATTCTTGATAAGGATTAAAATACTGACTTATGTCTGACTCTGATAAAGCCTGGCTTCCTTGTTCTATTAAAGGTGCACCTGATAAAGCAGTAGTTACTCCTTTACCTAATGTTGAAGCACCTAAATTCATAAATGGTGCAAAGCCACCAATGCCTGATCTTGCTAAATTAAAAGCCGCTTCCTGATCAGGACTAAATCCTGCTATCTCGTATTTTGGTATTTGTCTTCCTACACCAGCTCTACCATATCGTCTTAAGTTAAAAGCTTCATCACTTTCATTTGCTTCTTTGACTGCATTGGGATCACCAAATACTGAAGCAAGTAATTGCTCTGATCGTTCTTCAATATAAGGGGCTTGTCTATAAACTGTTTCTTGATCTGCCATTACCTACCTCTCGATGCTGGTGATAGTTTACCACCTTTTTCTAAATGTTCCATCATATCATACATAGGCTTTGAACCTCCTGCATTTTTTACAGCCTTTGCTGTAATAACAAACTCACCATTACTTAGATAAGCTGGTATGTCATCACTGGTTCCTGTTCCGGGACCCGAGACTCCTCCCTTTGCTTTCTTAGCCGTAGCATATGGAAATCCTCCTTCACGTAAACGTGCAATACCTCCTGCTGCATAACCCATCATACCTGGTGCCATTTTTTCATATTGTAAGTTTTTCATAATACGACTATCAATATTATCGCTTGCTGTCAAAGATTCCGCATCAGCTTTAACACCATTATATCCACCCATGTAACCACCACCTGCTAATTTAAATGGCACGATGTTAGATCCTGGGCTATATGAAGCTGGTATACCTAAGTTAGCTAGCTGACCAAAGTCCCCTGCGTAAACATTAGTATCTATATATTCTTCCTCTTCTTCGTCATCTTGAAACATACCAGGTATCATACTAGCTGCTAATAATCCTGCACCTACTCTACCTGTACTAAAATCTGCTCCTGGTTTTCCACCTTTTCTAAATAAATTTAATCCTTTTTCTAAAAAAGATGTATTACCTCCAGAGCCTTTACCATAGTTATCAATTAATTTAGCAGCAGCTTCTGAATTAGGATTAGCTAAAGCTTCTTGTAAGGCAGCGTTATTAGCTCCTCTAAATAAACTTCCTAATCCTTCTTTTGATATACCTTTAAATATTGAACTTCCTAATGATGGATTAGCCGCTGAACCAAAACCTCCTGCTTGAGCAGCCTGTGTGCCTCCTGCAAACTTACCACCAAGACCTGCTAATATACCAGACATCAAAGCTTGTTTTGTATCTTGACCTGCTATCTTACCGCCACCAAAACCTGCCGCTGCCATTGCTAATGGCCCTGCTCCAGGGATAAAACTAGCGGCAATAGGTAAAAGAACTGGCGCTGCTTTTTTTATTTTTTTAAATAACTTTTTAAGAAAGAATTCTGGTTGACCAGTAACTGGATTGATAGAATTAAAGTTACTGCCAACAATATATTGTGTTGGATCTATGCCTAAATCTGTCATAGATTTAAATACTTGATCTCTAAGTTGAGGATTTTTTTCAAAGACCTCCATTGGAATAATAGTTTCCCCAGTAGCAACATGTGCTAGGGTATCATCTTCATATCTTCCAAAACCTTTAAGGGCATTTACTGCTTGCTGAAAATCAGCTATTCCGCCGGATGCCATTTTATATGTATTCATAATCTCCTTATAATGCATTATATCAATGTAGCAAGGAGGCGAAACTTGAAGAGTAGGCCAATTTAATTCTATAATTATAGGTGTTTTTATAGTATTGTGCAATGAGAAATGAGCTTTGATATAAAGAAAGTGCCCATGGTCCGTGTTACATGGCTCGATGCCCGTGATACAGAGACAGGTTGGCTAGATATAAAGGATGTAATGAGTGCACCCTTAGCTACGTGCCAAGAAGTAGGGTGGATGATACATAATAATGATGAAAAAATAATCATTATGCGCTCTTACAGTAAAGATAAAGACGAGATATCCGGTGGTGGTGCTATCGCTATACCTAAAGGTTGGGTAACAAAAATAGAATACTTGGAGGTAAGTTATGGAGAAAGAAGCAGCAATCAATAGTTTATTTGGTGAAACTATTTATTACACAAACATTGTAAACGATGATCAAGATACAGCAAAGCATGTTGAATCTTTTGTTAAAGAAAAACCTGGAAGAACAGCAGCAACGACTGATGTCAAAGGTAATACTATGTTTACGGATTTAGAAGAAGCTAAGGATAATTTACACAAAGATAAAAAATATAGTAACTTATTTAAAGAAATAGCAACAAACATTAACGCTTTTTTAAAAGCAAAAGGTTATAGCAAAAAGAAGTTTGACGCTCACATTACAAAATCATGGGCTACTTACACCGTAAAAGATCAACACATCGCTAGCCATAAACACACTGCTAGTCACTTTAGTTTTGTCTATTACGTACGCAACGATGGCATGGGTAACATACGATTTGAAAAAGAATTAGCTGCACAAACAGGTTTATTTATTCCACCAACCGACCAGTACATTGTTGATTGGAATCAGTTTAATTTTTCTAGTTATATTTTTCCTGTGAAGACAGGTAACTTTGTTATTTTTCCTAGTGGCTTGTTACACTACACGGAAGTAAATACAAAAGAAAAAGCTAGGATAAGTATAAGTGGCGATGTGTTGCTTACAATGAAACCTGGGGTAAAAACAGAACACTGTATACCTCATCCAAGTGGTTGGGATACTATTTCAAATTAGTTGTCAAGAAAACAATTATAAAAAAATTACTTGATAATAAGGACAGACGTGTTTAAATTAGATCTCACCCCAAAATTATAAATCAGGAGATATTATGGAAAACCAAGACTTATTAAAAGCCATAGCTGTCCTCGCTAATAAGGTGAACAGCTTAGAAGAAAACTTTCACAAACACAATTCTAACTGTCAGTGTCAATCATCTCCACCTTCAATGGGTAGACCTTTAACTCAAGAAGAAAAACTTTTCGTGCAACAAAATATGGCACGTCAAGCCATGGCTGCTAGTCAAGATTCTTAGTCGTCTTTAGTTTTACCAAACACATCAGGTAATTTTACTACTTTAATTTCTATATTTTTTTCAACATCATCTGATGTTGTATCTGTAGAAGGATTATCAACGTCTTGCTGAGCGTGTTCCTCTGACTCGTAATCCGTTCCTGTTTTTTTATTTTTTACTTCCATGTGTACTTCTGGTTGAATGATAGGAAGTTCTTGGCCATCAATAATTTGTTTACCAATTTCTTTTGATTCTTGTACTTTTTTAAATGTCATTATGTTATCTCCATTACACTTACTAAAATTTTAATACCTGCTCCTGTTAGAGTTAAGGTATCTGCTTTTTCTAAAACAATCGGTTGATCTAGGATCTGTAACTGTGCACCATCAGCCATGCTATCCTTATACAATTCAGTAGTTACTGTAGCACTAGAATCTACCGCAGCTACGGTGGTTGTTACCGCACCACCTGATTCATTAGATATATAAATACTTTTAACTAATGTTGTTGTAGGTAAAATAGGAGGAATAGCTCCTTCGTTAGCTGTTGGTACCGTATATACAGTACCAGAACCTGACTTAGAAAAACTTAAAAATGCATCAGCCAAGGAACCAACTCCTTGCTGTTGACTCATCTTTTAAATCTTGCTGAAAACCAAAATTTAATTGTTGAGTTATTTGTTCAAGCAATCGTATTAACACATCAAACTGTGATGCTTCATATTCTGGTGTTGCCTGAGGAAATCTTGTTGTACTTATTTTAGCCATTATCTACCTCCATCTGGTTGAACATCTAATCGTAATGTACCATAACGCCAGTTATCACCTGTAGCATCACTTTCAATTTTTATGTTTGCTTGTCTTCCTCTACCCCTTAAATCAAATTTTTCTGTTGTCGAGACAATTGTTCTTGTTACCGTTGTAGGCGTTGTAGAACTAGGATATGTTTTAAATTTTAACGTAAGATCTACAGATCCTGTTAGCCCTTTAAAGTTTGGTATACCTCTTCCTATATGTAGAAACGGTTGACCATCTGCAATATCAAAATCACCTGACTCAATAAATGCGTCAATAGCTGCACTCACATCATCTGTTCCTGTTTCTTGTTGATAGATATTAGAAGCACCCGCTGTTACACCTAAAACTGTAGGCGTTGTACCAACGTTTGTTGTAGAATAATAACCAGCATATGGTTTTTCATACACACCATAATCAGTCCATGCTGTTCTTGCTAAGCTTCCTGTTGACCAACAATTCTCTAAGTAATTGTAGGTAACAAAACGATCTATTTGTTGTGCATTTCCACTACAATAAAACCACGTTACTTCATTAAACTCTGAATTAACCGCTGCATATGTTTCTGGTTGCTGTGTAATATTAAAATCTTCAAAAACATAATCTTGTACACTACAAGGCATCTTAGAAATAGCACCATCAAATTTATAAAAAGAATTTTGTGACATCCAAAAGGCCGTACCATTTACATCAACAGCAGAGTGCTGTGATACCGCTCCACAGTTAGCCCCTATTTGTGATAAATTAAATGTAAAAGGTGCCCCAACAAATTGCAGTGCATGTAAACTTGTATCTGTCCAAACTAATACAGCATTACGAGAACGAATAGCATCCATAATTCTTGAACCATCTTGTATTCTAAAAGAACCTGCGGTGTTTGTTGCTGTTGGTATCCATGTGTTATAATCTTCTTGTGAAGAAAAACGTAAAAATAAATCATCAGCCGTAGACGTAGATCCTATACTTGTCTCTGTTCCAAATAAAAAGACGTGTCTATCAGGCATAGATATTAAATTAAATCTAGATTTACTTGGTGCATTACTAACAACGGCAGCTCTATTACTTGTTAAACCTGATGAGGTATTCCATAC
>WLWE01000615.1_pt1 | contig 30134 bp, 26 predicted proteins | sample 6718301 | NCBI WGS metagenome assembly WLWE01 (sample SAMN12718691, study PRJNA515312) | sponge metagenome | isolation source: marine sponge | host: Mycale hentscheli | place: New Zealand: South Island, Marlborough, Capsize Point | collected 2003-05-01 | reverse complement strand
GAGGTCACCAGTTCAATTTCTTAATTCATTAAAAAAAAAAATGCCAGGAAAACAATTACCCACAAGCCTAGCGGCTAACAGACCAAAGAGATCCAATGCGGGTAAGAATCCTAACAGAGATGGGGCTTGGTATGCTGAGGGGATCATACGCCCCGCAGAACCAGAAGATATCCTAGACGCTGAGTCAGTAGGATCACCGGATGTGCGTCTTCAAGAATACCTACAAGAGAAGTTCGACATAGAAAATCCACCATATACCCCAGTGACATCTATCCCCTTCCCTCCAGTACCCTCTACCCCAGAAGCCACTCAGCCACAGACCCCCGGAGCTCCAGGTGGTACATTCGACCACTCTCCTGTTCCTCCTGGTTTCTCTCCTACACAAGTTGAGTTTCCCCCAGAGGACAAACAAGATCAAGAAGATCTTAGGTGGATCCAAAGAGAGAGAGATTTCCAAGAACAGAAACAAGACATAGAGACACTCAAGAGAGCAATTGACCAATTGGTACATCAGACTACAAGAGAGATAGATGCTCTTAAGAGAGAGAAAGACGAACTACAATGCGAGGTCTTCAAGAACAGAGTGGAACTAAGAGCAATAAAGAAACAGAGAAGACTGGCCTACGTCCCTCCTAGTAACATGGACAGAGAGATCGAACAGAGTGGCGCAGACATAGTAGATTTGACACTAGAGTAGATTAAGAGAGTTAATTAAAAAACTAAGACTTAGGCTTTCTACCTCTCTTGCCTTTTACGCAATTCTGTAGTTCGTAGCCTGCTATCTTGCAAGACGCTTCTCTTTCTAGATCTCTCCCTCTTGCTGCTTGTGCTCTTGTCACAGCTCCACCTGATAGAGAAGGTGAAGGGTCGGTGAACTGCCTATACAGGTGAGATTGTCTCTGTACCTTAGCATTAGCTAGCTTAGTGTTGTACAAGTTCTCTTGCATACTCCTTTTTACGTTAGGGGTACCGAACGTTGAATCGCTAAAACTTCCCACGTACGCACGCGGGTCCCCGCGCACTTCAAAACGATTACCGTTGTCAGTGTTTCCTCTCATTCCGATGGAGGCTTGAACAGTCCTTGGTGCTAAGGCATGGTCACGGAAAAACGCTTGCCTGCCTATGTCGTACTGTTGTTGCATTGGAATTTGCATGTAAGCTAATGAAGTCTGAGGAATCATAGTCGTTCTTCCGGCCATTTGCGTATTTCCCGAGAGATGTCTACTGATAGGCTGTTGTATGAAAGACATAGCTATATTCTCTACTGACATTTTTTCTTTGCTAAAACGTTCTTATAAAATCGAGCTCTTCTTACTGTCTTTTGTTGGTACTTTTTGGTATCCTTAAGAATCATATCAGCGAATTTACAGAGGTCGAGGTTCTTCTTATGCTGTCTATTGTAAGCTTCTAACTGCTTTGTAAAAGTTCCCCACTTTATATCCTCGAAGTCAATGTCATCATCTCCAACGCCAAGGCCTCGTGGAGTATATGTGGCTGGGTCTGCTCCAAGAAGACCAAGGCCTTGAGGGGTGTATGTGGCAGGGTCCGCTCCAAGCAGTCCTTGTCCGAACATGTGGTCGTCGCCTTTACGCTTTAAGATGTCGTAGGAGTGCTCCTTAATAGAGTCTTTGCATCCTAATAAGTTCTTCTTCCCTTTTATAGTAGTGTCGTTCTTACTCTTCTTCGTCTTGAACATAGACACTTTGTCGCAGTCGCTGCGTATGTCGTGTTGGTTCTTTCCTCCAGAGTTGTCACTGAATGGGCTGGTCGCCTTATTGACAGTTATTATTTCGTGACCGTTTTTGCCCAGGAGCTCAGCAAGAAGACCACCTTGGGAGTGTCCTATAGTACTGATTTTGTTCTGTCCGTATTTCTCCTCTGCTTTCTTCTGTACGTCTTTGGCATCCTTAAAACGTTGAGTTTGCTTGTAGCCCGTCTCTCCTGTTGACCCGTACTTAAGGTTGTTTCCCCAGTCCGATACAGTGCCTTCTGTGCCTCTGTGAGCTACAACAGCCCTTCCGTCGTCGTGACGGTATACGCTCGACGTGGCAGAGCTTAAGTCGTCGTCCCTGGACCAACCGTTTCCTCCTTTGTACTCGTCGAGGTTGTAAGATCCGTGGAGCATATCGTGGAGCTCTGACGAAGACAGCTTTCCTCCTTTCGCCTGTATATTCATCGTTTTGTTCATTATACTAGTTGGCAACTGCCCTCCTTTCACTTTTTGTATTGCTTCTCTGACTAGGTCCCTTATACTTCCTCCTCCTATTGTCTTACATTGACCTTTAGTGGACATACCTCCGTATGCTTTGTGGCATGGCTTGCTATAGATGTATGCCCCTGTTCCTTTCGTCGCCTTTTCTGCTAAAGATCCACCGCTTAATTTGAAGTGCTTCTTAAGCGTTTTCGTCAATTCGTCCTTACCCATTTTAGAGAATCCTTTGACTGCTGGATGTCCCTTTTTCTCTCTCGCCAGGCCTTTTAGTTTTTCTAAAGAAAGATCTTCCAATTTCATGTTATAGATTAACGTAACATAAAAATTTTACCACAGCAACTTATCTGCAAAGTACGAAGGTGAGTCCTTCTTGTGCCTTGTCTTCTCATGCCTCTTTTTGTACAGCTCTCTACGGGTGTCTGCTACTTTCTTGGAGCAGTCCTGAAGAAAAGTTGGGTAATCCTTATAGTCGGGATGGCCCACACTTGCTACTTTCCTTCCTCCTCTAAAAACATCTATCTTTTTGTTCTTCAACTGCGACGGCTTTACTTCTACTCCGAGTTTCTTTGCTTGCACTTTTGTGTGCTTCTTAATCTTATATATACCTGTTCCTCCACTTTCTCTTTCTGTTACTTCAGGGTATTCACCCATTGCAGCAGGGCTATTCAGCTTTGGTGTTCCTTCGTAGACTGCTCTGTCCTCGTCGTCAGAATCTACCAAAGTCTGCTCCAAGTAGTCAAGCTTGTCGTAAAAGGGATTGTTTGTAGAAACCAGCTGTCCTTCTTGATTAACTTCTTCCTTTCCGCAATCCTTCCCCAGTTTCTGGAATATGTGGTGCATGAGGTTCTTCCCTGCGTTTCTGGCCTTCACTGACTCACCGCACAACACCATAATCTCGAACTGCCCGTTCGACTTAGTGCTTATGCCTGCTTTCGCGACAAGGTTACCTCCCATCTCTGAGAAAACGGCGAGGTTTTTTGAACCTCCAAGTACTTTGTATGGGCAATCGACTTCTCTGCCTTCTTTGCTTTTTCCTTTTAGTTCCATTACATCCAATGCCTCTGCAGAATCTCTGTTGAGTTGGATACCAAGTCCGCAGTTGTCTAAGTAAAGATTGTCCCACTGCTGTCGGAGGTACCTATCCTTCGGGTCCTCTACGTAATAGTAATAGCTCACCATCTTATACAACTTCTTCAGATTTTTTATCTTGCACAAATACAAAGGATGTGGCCTTTGATAACGATTTGTATATTTCTGTCTGCGTTATTTGCTCTGGGCCTTCGGCAATATATGTGGCCGGACTACTAGGTATCTTCGCGAGTAGGTCGTGCTTTAATTTGCCGTTCAGTGGACTGGCTTCTTTCAACTTAACGTAATCGTTATATTTCTTTACTAAATAGTCTGTTGCTTTCTCGGGTCTGTGCTCCTTGTCCAGTCTAAGTGTCTTAAATATGTCAACGCCAAGGTTGTAAAAGTCCTTAGACATTTTGTTCTCTAAGTCCATAGATGCGTGGATGTTTAAGTAGAGCTCAATTGCACTTAAGATAGAAATCAAACACCCTAAAACAAGGATGCCTGTTTCTGACTGTCTCTCAGTTGTACCAAAAGGTCTACTGGCTAAAGTAGAACTTACAATGCCCATTGTAATGGTAGGAACGCGGAACCACTTGTGCCACGTACTCAAGTCATGGTATTTTCTCCGGTGCGATTCCGCGAGGGAAATGGCGTTCTGTCTGATTCTCTCTAGTAGGTCCTCGATCTCTTCTGTCCACATGTTAATATTACGTATAAGAGATATTAAAATGCTGATCCGAAAAACTGTGCTTCATTTACGCCCGACGTGTATACGCCGAATCCAGTGTATTGAGCACTACCGCTCATATATACTGAGCCGAAAGTGTTATTAGTAGGCCAAGCACCTCCTGACGTGGAGTAGTTTCCAGGTAAGGTAAGAGTTAATCCCGCACCACCTATTCTAGAAGTATAGTAGCCTCCCCCGGCTCCTGATGTGTTTGTTGAGCATGTGACTAGAAGTTGACCAGTAGCGTCGCAAGCTATGTCAGACATCGGAAAAGTAACAGCTGGACCTCCAGGAGTAGAAGTAACTTCGTTCCAAGACTCACCGTAGTCCGTTGTGTAATACATAATGGAGTCTGTGCCTGTTACTGAGTTTGGCGCACTGTTCTGCCCTATACAAGTGATGTATACGACATCGCCTCCAGCAGAGCAGATAGAGTATGACACTCCATAATTATTAGATGAATTTACCACGGATATGTCGAATGTCTGTCCTCCGTCGCTAGACCTTGCCATGAGAATGAAACCTTGAGTGTAGTACGTACCATTGGACAGGAAGAAGTTGTATATGACGGCACCGTTTTGACTCATACATCCAGTTCTATTTACTGTGTATTGTGAAAAGGCGTTATCGTAGAGCACTCCTGCGCCCAGTCCCAAGTTTGGTTTAGACCAACTCTGACCGTAGTCATAACTGACTTGGAAAATCTGTTGTTCAGTACCAGATCCTCCGGCTGGCGCGTTATAATTCCAAATAACGCACATTATCTTCCCTGAAGCAGAGCACATAGCTTTCGGGAAGCCCTGCCAATTAGAAATTGTTTCGCTGATTGTTGTCACTGTAGCTCCGTAATCGTTAGAAATGTATGCGTAAGTAATGGTGCCTGTCGACGCAAAGCCCTGTCCAACCACGAAGTACTGTCCGTCTGTGCTGCAACCCATCATGCCAACACTGTTGTCTAGACTAGTCTGTCCAGCTGGAAAGCCAGACAAGGCGCATGCTGTATAAGTCTTTGCGACTGCTCCGTTTGTGGACGAGCTTGTTCCTATGTAAATTGATGTACTTGCTGTACCAAAATTTGCATATGGATCGTACCCGTAGCATGCGTTTCCTGTTCCCCAGTAGAATAACTTTTGATAACGCGACGTAGTCGACCCAGCTCCGGGCACTGTGGATTGGTAATTAGTGTACGCTGGTTGAGTAGTGCTTCCCGATGGTATTCCTATTCCAAAACTTTCCGGTATCACAGCCATCCTCTGTAGAATAAGGCCTATACCCTCTACTGTACTCGTTCCTGCGCCGCCAGCAGCTGGTCCTGTTGGTCCTTGTACACCTGTCGGCCCTGTCGGACCAGTATCTCCTTGGTTGCCCTGAGCGCCAGTAGGACCTGTCGGGCCTGGAAGAGTACTGTAATACGTACTTACCCAAGCTGTGGTTGCTATATCGGTACTGTTCGAACTTGAGGATGGAGTAGTAGAAGTCGGCTGACCGCCAAGAGAGGGTGAGCTGTTAAGCGTATTGCTTATTGTACTGCTTATTGTACTTACTGTCCATGAAGTATTCGGAACAGTAGTGTTGTTGCTTCCTAGAGCAGGCGTAACTGTTTCAACCGTCCCTGAAAATGAAGGGCTGACTATCGGTGCGTAGGTTGCGTCTGCGTACTGCAAATTCACGGCATGACTACTCGCGGTAGGGTCAGCCATGTCTACAACTTGGTTGCCTCCTATGTCGAGATTAACTGTCATGGGGTTAGTCAGTGAGTTGCTTTGTAAGTAAGTTAATGTCACTGCATCAGTTGCACTTGAAGGATTTGCTAAATTCGTTATTGTAAAACCTCCTGCATTGAGGTTGCTGGTCATTGGGTTTTGTACTCCCGACCCACTTCCACCAGATGCAGAGTTTTGAAAAGTGCCGTCCCCCCAGTAAACCCCGTTAGGGAAGGTTTCTGTGCCTTGCGCAGTTGGGAAGGACAAATCGGCAGCTTCGCCGCCGTAGTTTGCGGCATTAAAGATAGACAATAATTCAGAAGGCGCAGGAGCGTTACTCATCTTTTATTGTATGTGAGAAATTATTATTTAATATTGTTGTATGTACTGCTGGAAACTGGCAAATTGCTTCTTCTCGTAACTGCTGACCCGGTTGAACTTTGTTTCACTTTCTGTGCTATTATAGTATAGCTGTTTGAGTTAAACTCTTTCGAAGGAGGTGTGTACTCTGGCTTAGTGGCAGGCAGGTAGTATTTTACTCGCCCTGGCGGAAGGTTTTTCAATACCATCGTATAAAATACGTAAACAAAATATTTAGGTAACATATACAATGGACGAAGCTCTATATGATAGACTGCTAAGAGAAATAGCAGCAGAGGACGATTCAAAGGGCGTAAAGGCAATAAAGAAGAAGGAGCCTGCCTCTTCTGCGGTAGTAAGAAACATGTACGAAAAGATACCTAAAAGGATGTTAGACGAAGTATCCAACCCACACCAAAATATTCACGGGCTTAAAATCCCATACCGCATGTGCGTGGTTGCCCCCAGTGGTTCGGGGAAAACAAATTTTTTGATCAACTTACTAAGCCTCTTTTCTGCTGCACCAGGGACATTCCACAGCATCTGTATCGTGACGAGAAACAAGAACGAGCCTTTGTACAACTGGCTGCAGTCTCTCCACGACGACATAAAAGTAGTAGAGGGATTGGAGAATACTCCTATTCTCGACAAGATGGACAAAGACCTCAACCACTTTGTGGCATTTGACGATTTGGTTCTAGCCAAAAACCAAGAGAGAATATGCAACTACTATATTCGTTGCCGAAAGTTAAACTGTTCTGTTGCTTACCTGTCCCAAAGTTACTTCGGAATACCTAAGATAGTAAGACAGAACTGTAGTTACTTAATTATACTAAGACTAGGAGGTAGCAACAGAGAAGTAAACAGTATATTAAGTGAAGCTGGTTTAGGTGTTAATAAAGAAGGGCTGCTAAAGCTCTACGATGAAGCAGTGACAAATGCACCTAAGTTCAGTATTCTACTAATTGACTTTGAAGAAGAACCGGCGAAAAGATTCCGCAAAGGCTTCAAAGATATCATGGAAGTCCCGAGCGAATAAGACCAGGCGACTCTTTCTTTATTTCGACAAAGAGCTGTAGGTTGTTCTTATGCAAACAGAGCTCAATTGCCTTAGTGTGTGTTACTTTGTTCTGCAATGCCCATAGGTCGACTAGTTTCTCCCTCTCTGTCAAAATGTTGCCCGCGTTCTTTCCTCCTTTCGCGTCTCTCATTTTCTGAAGAATAGAGCTCTCCGCATCGTCCCAGTCTTCTCCCTTGTCCTTTAATAGAGTCTTCATTTTCCATCGACCTGACTCCGGAATGTGAGCTAAGTACGTTCTCTCATACTTCTCGCAGATCCAAGACTGGTCGTCCTCAGCGCCAGTAATCCTTCTTGCTTTTCTCTTCTTCGTGTTCGTCTCTTCTATGATAGGAGACATGTGCTTTACCAAGTTATTGTCAAACTCCACTTTCTCTAGTTCTTCCTCTTCACGAGAGAGAACAGACAGTACGTCGTCATCTTGAGTGAGTGGTTCCGGGAACGAAGCTGGCGGAGGGGAGAAATCCCCAAATCCTCTTTTCATATATTCTAGAGCTTTGAATAAATGAAATTCTACAAGAGAGTCGTGTCTCTCTGTCTGTGTTGCCTTGTCGCAACAGGACCTTTTTTGCAAGGCATCTTGTAAATTCTTAACGGCTACTTGTACGAGATCCATGGTCATGGGGTTCGATAATGAAGAGATGAGAAATTCAGCGAGAAAAAAAAAAAATATTTTCTGAAAAAGAGACAGTGCCACAATCAAACCCATGACGCGATGCTCATTTTTTTTTTATGTATTTTATTCGGGGTCCTATTTGGCTGCCTGGTTACTTTCTATTTTGCTGTATACATCGAAAGACATGGAGAGCCAGTCAGACGAAGAAGGCCAAGAAGAGACAGAGGGACTGTCAGAGGGCCAAACATTCGGACGCGCGTTTGGCCAGAACTTGACTGAGTATGAGGAGAGAGAGAAAGTTGGACTTGTCTTTTAGATCCCCATAGATGCTAGTTCAAGAAGGAGGTCGTGTCCTTCTGTCTTAGATACTTTTTTAGCGTGAATCATTTTAAGAAGCTTCCTTTTAAAGTCTTGTATTAGTTCTTTGTTGTCGTTTCCTGCTGCTATCTGTCCTTTCAATACTTCAAATTCGTGCATGTCTTTCTGTGTCTCTGTTTTCTTCTTTGTTGGCATATCCTGTAAATCCTCTATCTTTGCGGCCATTCCTACACCATTCAAATACTCTCTCTCGTCTTCGTTTAGAGAAAGAATGTCCTTGGGTCTTGGTCTCTGGCCAATAACCAGAGATTTTAAAACGTTAGAGACGTTTCCTCCAATGACCTGACGAGGCACCTTCCTCTGTTTGTTTCCTTTCGCTGTGTACAGTGACAAGTGACTGTTCTTAAGGTCTTCTAGGTCTATTAAGTAGTTACCGAAGGGTGCGAGAGGTTTACCAATTCCTCCTCCGCAACACTTAAGACCTTCGCCCTTTCCCGTCGTAGGGTTGTAGTGCTTTGTTTTCTTTGTAGTCCTTCCGGACCTTCTCGTTGCCTGTTCCAGTAGAGCATTATGGTCGGAGAGAATAGCTCGTGCTGGTTCAGATAAGATAGCTCGTGCTGTTTCAGAATTAAGAACAGAGTTTTGCGCCGCTGGGAAAAGTTCACTAATACCAGTAGGGTCTGTCTCTGGTGTTATCATCGCCCTTCTCAGATCTCTTTGAGCTCTAACGTTGTCTCCTACATTCCGTGGCTTAGGCATATCGTTTCTTCTCCTCGCGACGGGTGGGCTTCTCGTCGACGAGTCCCACAGTGCTGCCGTTTCGGACGGTATAACTCCATACACAGGATGGAAAGTATACGATTCGTCAGGAATGTAGCCTGCTCGTCCGCTCTCCACACCTATAGGACCTGCCGTCATCCTGTCTGAGTCCCTCGTATTAACTCCACGGTGGATGACAGGACGTGGACGAGGAACAGCCGTGTTCACATCATTTGCAGACATACCCCCTCTCTCTACAGCCTCCAGTTGTTCTCTCCTCTTTACTTGATTGTACAGGTCGTTGTCAGCAGAGAAACTCCTATCTCCGCCTCTGCTACCGGCAAGAGACATAAATGACCCTGTGGAAGGCGTAGATGGAGATGAAGAAGAAGAAGATGACGAATCGGCATCGTATCCGACAGGGTTGGAGAATCTGGAGCTAGAAGAAGATGAACTTGAAGAAGTTCTAGAAGGCACTCCCATGCTTTCCATTTGAGTCGCCTCGTCGACGAACTGGGACGAAGCGTTTGTTGTCTGCGTTCCTCCCTCCACTGCATCTGGAACAGTAACGTTATTGTACTGCGGTACGTGGTTCATCGCACCTCTCATCATGTCAGAAACTATCTGTCTAAATAGCTGAGCAGATATTCTGCCACCTCCTCTATCTGATCTGTATCCGGACCGAATCATTTGGTTGATAGCATCGGAGTAAGTATAGATAAACTGTTGCTCCCTTAAGTTTAGAGGATGAATAGCAGCAGTTGAGTTTTCTACTTGCGATCTGTACTTTACGGCATTCACTGCTTTTAGTGTTGCTAAAGGGATACCTTGTGTCAAGGTTGCTGACTGGTTTATCGCGTCACCAACGCTTTCCCCGTCGGTCAAGTAAGAAGCTACAGCGGCAAGGTTGTAAGCCTCGTTTGCTATTTCCTTACCCATGTTGTTAAGGTAACCGATTCTGTATTGTTCTCTCGTGAGCTTTGGTGTAAGTGCCTCTGACATAGATTGTATATTCAGTATCTAGAAAATAAAATAAAGAAACAGGCGGGGTGAACGTTTTTCACACCCTTTCACATTGTTTCTCACCTTACTATAACTACACTGACTTTTTAAGATATTAATATTGATTTAATACTATTATAGTAAGGGGTGAAAAAGAGAAGAATATTGGCTTTACCTTTGTTTGTACTGGGAGGTCACTTTCCACTTTTTCTCATAGTGAAAACTTCTCTCTTTTAGGCTGTATTAGAAAAAGGTACCCAAGCTGTTTTTCACACCCACAAACCCTCTTACTATAAGAGAGACTCCCCTTTCCAGTCTCTTTTCTGCTTTTGCTCGACTCTCGAGCTGTTTTTGTTTTTCACCGGCCTCGCTGTATTTTTCACATCCTCATTATCGAACCCCTTGTTAAACAGAAATTTAGAATATCTCTCTCCCTTGTATACCATGGACTCAAAAGTATTGTCAGCTCCCCCATCTGTCTCTTTTCTATCGTCCCACTCCTTTGTGGAACGTGTGGACCAGAGACTAGTTGATTCTTTGCTTGCTTCTGATCACCTCTTACTTGAGTGGACAAACAGAAGCGCGTGGTTTGTGGATGTCCTCAAAAGGCTATTCCAGAATGAAAAAAAACAAATTACTGACTACAGTATGCTCTACAACGAAAACTGCGAAGGCGTTCCAGTAAAGTACGACGAATCCAGATCAAAGTACGGTAGAGTTACTGTGCATAAGTCACTTGGGTTCACTAACATGAGAAGGCCTGTCCGCCACACGTTGTGCACCCACTACTACGACTTCGACATAAAGAACTGCCAGCCGACCTGCATGCTTTACATCATGAAGGACGAAGCACCAAAGGAGCTCACTATGTACGTGAACGAAAGAGACAGCATTATCAAGCTGCACATGGAAATGTGGTGCATCAAGCCTGAGGACAAATGGTTGGTTAAGCAGCTATTCATTCGCCTATTCTTCCTTGGCACATTTGAAGGATACAGAGCGGACATGAAAGAGTACGGATACAACATACCTCAGTATCCGTCTTCTTTTATAACAAAACTCCAGGCAGGTCTAGTTGAATGCGCGAGGAAACTGAAACCATTGAATCCTCACTTGTACAAGAAGGCCTATGACAGAAACAGAGAGAAAGGAACAAATCCTGATGAAACAGTGGTTCTCAGGACTTTCATGTCTCTCTTCTTGCAGACAGTAGAGAGAAGAATAGTGGAGTCTGTCATGGAGTCTATTTACACTAACACTTCTCTCATGAGAAGCAGCAAACACCCTGGGTACATCTATACCTCCTACGAGTACGACGGATTTAAACTACTTCGGGAGAACGTGGATGCTTACAATGGTGGAAAGGAAGGGGTATTACAGTTGATCGAACTTCTTACTTCTGAAGTGTCCGGAATGCCTCTGAATTGGACTGTCAAGGAGATGGACGAAGGATATGACCTCTCAGAGATAGTTCTTCCGCCTATTTCCATGAAGGAGCTTATCGTGGAAATGAATATGTGTATGACATCACATAGACTTATGGCTGAAGTAATCAATGCCAGACTGTCAGAAGGAAAGTACATCTTCGAGATCGATAACAAGCAATGGTATACCTTCGACACCGAGTACAAGAGATGGGAAGCTTCTGACTTCTTCTTCAATAGAGACATGACGAAATTGATGGATGCTCTCTACAACCATCCTGTATACATGAAGCAAGCAAAGTACAAGGCTGCCTTCGACAACTTCATAGCAAAGAGCGGATCTACCTCGTGGGTATCTGGTGTGGAAAAGCAGGCACGCTATGTAATGTTCAAGAAGACGGTGGAGTTCGACACAGAGACTGATATAATTAATTTCGGCAATGGAATTTACGACATCGGAACAAGAAAGTTCAGAGAAAGAACAATGGAGGACTTTGTCGTGATGAGCACTAATTACGACTACCACGAGTTGAATGAGCAGGACAAAAAGTACCAAGAGGAAGTTATGTTCGTTCTGAAGCAGATCCACCCGGAGAAAGAAGACTTGCTACTGAACCTGCTCATTATGGCTTCTGGTCTTTCTGGGCGCAACTTGGAGAAGTTCTTTGTCTTCAATGGATCCGGAAGAAACGGCAAGTCTCTATTGAACTCAGCCATGAAGATTATCCTTGGGGATTACTACTGCACAGCTAACACCTCTATTCTTACCGAGGACTTGAGAAAAAAGAGCAGTTCAGAAGCAAATTCAGCTATCGTTTCTCTCAGCAGAATGAGATACGTTGTTTTCAGAGAACCACCAAAGCATTTGTCTATTCAGAACTCCACAATTAAGGATCTCAGTGGAGGTGGTGAAATAGTTGCCAGGGAACTCTTCAAGAAGATCCAAGCAGTTCTCCTGTATCTCACAATGGTGCTGGAGACCAACTCAAAGCCGGACTTCGCAGAACAGTGCGACGACGCAGAAGCCGAAAGGGTCATAGACTATCACTTCAAGTCCCACTTCACTGCAGACGATAAAAAGTTGGAGAAGGCTAAGGAAACAGGAGCTCACGTGTACCCTCTCAGAACAGAACTGAAAGACAAAAACTGGTGGATAGAGAGACGCAATGCTTTTCTCCACATCTTGCTCGACCACTTGGACATCCTACACAAAGCAGACTACGTAATTGCTAAGTTTGTCCCCGATCATGTAAAAAAGAGGTCAAAAGAATACTGTGAGTCAAGTATATTGGTGGTCAGAATATTCAACGAAATGTTCTACCTTCCTGACGAACAGGACGATGAAAGGGACATGACTCTTGCCTCTGTCATAGCAACAATAAGAGACTCCGATTCTTTCAGACTCCTTCCTTCACATGTGAGGAACAACCGTGACTGTCAGCCTACAGCTATGAAGAACAAGCTCGAGCAATACCTTCTAGAGAAGTTCGACTGTCTTTACGAGAAGAGAAGGCAGAGATTAGTAAAAGGGTTTAGAAGAAACCGGGAACAGGACAGCGGCTCCATATACTCAGGCAACGACTACGATTTACTTACTGTAGAGGATGAAGATACTGAAGTACTTTAATTTCTTAAAAAAATATCTTCTTTCCATATATACCATGTCGTTAGGTAGAACTTTTGTTAGCTACCCTGAAAGTAGAGTTCGAGCAGCGTTCAGCCCTGGGCAACTCAGAGGAGGACCTGGAATGAAGAACCTTATATCGCCTTTCTACCCTTCGGAGACCCAGCCATCGTTAAACAGACTCCATACAATAATAGACATAGACAAGGGAAGAGTTCCCGATAATCCAAGACTGCAGGGAGGAAGAATTCCCGAGGATGTCTACGTTAGACACCCGTTCTTTTTCGGTGGTGCGAACATCCGCTCATATGCCAGAGTTCGATAAAAATTAATTTTTTCTTATCTTTAGGTATATAAGATGCACACTATAACTTTGTCCCGTTCAAATATCGTCGGAGATGACAACAACAGACTAGTGTACAACCTTCCCGGTAGTAAGAATTTAGAAGGAGCTGAGATAGCCCTGGTCGACCTATTTATGTATTACAGTTGGCTTAACATAAATGCACAGCCTTTGGCGAACAACACTTTCAGTATTGAGTGGCCAGCTATGACGGAAATAGGAGGTATTACAACGACACCAAACACGTCAATACCAATAGTAATTCCAGACGGTCTCTACGAAATATCCGACATCAACAGTTTCTTGCAACAGTGGAGTATAGACAACAACTACTATTTAATTAATACTTCAACAGGAGAATACGTATACTTTATCCAGTTGCAGACTAATGTCACGAGGTACGCCTGTCAGGCAAACAGTTTCACAATACCTTCTGGTACTACTCTCCCTACTGGCTACTCAGCTCCTGCCGACGGATTTGCTAACAGCGTTTACACACCTATTGGTACAGCAGGAGGATTGTCGACTGTAGCTAACCAAGCACCTGGGTGGTTCTTTCCTGCTAACTTCAACGACATCCTTGGTTTTACAGCGGACACTTATTTTCCAGGTCCTGGTCCTACTGTGTTTACTACTGCTGATGCTTTCCCTGACGGCAACGCGTCAATAATTTCTACGCAGGCACCAAATGTTCAGCCAAACAACGTAATTTACTTAAATTGCAATTTAGTATCGAATGGGTATTCTAATCCGAGTACTTTTCTTTATCCAATTCCAGCGAAGTCATCCATAGGAGACCTCCTTTCTATAGAGCCACCTGAGTTTGCCTGGAATAAGCTTATGCCAGGACAGGCGAGTCAGGTTATTCTCACATTAACAGACGTGCAAGGGCAGCCTATAAAGATCCAAGATCCGAACATTCTCATCACCTTGATTATCAAGGACAACGAGGACAAACATCCGAATATAGGCCATACAACAACAAGCGGAAAGCCATCTAGTATGGAAGTCCAAAGGTTTAGCATGAACCCTACAAACAATCAGTCGGATAATCAGCACCACAATTTGCATAGAAAATGGGGATGATAAGCAACATTTTTCTCTTTCATCATTGAAATGGACAGATTTAACGACCAGAAAATAAACCAATACTTAACGGAGTTCGGGAGAGAAGCGCAGGAACTGGACAAAGAAATGAGGGAAGCCACAACAATAGAAAAAGAGAAACCGGTAAAGACTAGGCAAGCCTTAGTGCAAGCTATGGTTTACAAGTTGTACGCACTAAGATCAGCAATTAGAAAAGAGAAGGAAAAAGAAGTTTAAAATATTTAGGCAATGTATAAAATGCCTCAATATTTGTACAGACCAGCATGCAGGGGGCCAACCACCCTTATACACCAAGAAAGCAAAGTCAACCAGGGTAACGCACAGCTAAATACAGGAGGGGCGGGGGTAACTCTACCAGAGAAGGTCGCCCAGAAAGAGGCAACAAGATTGGGATTGTCAGGAGCACTACAGGACAAAATAGGAAAGCTGAAGTTGAACGACAAAGAGGCAAAGAAGAAGAAGCTGAAGGCAAATAAGCCCATTGTATTCAGTATTTAGGTGCGTTCTTCCAATTTATTTTCTGGATACAGGATATACAGAGAATGAGCGGTGATTCCCTAGTTTACGACATGTCCAATATGACAGAAGGCAGCCCCTCCGTCTTCGTGAAGCGCGACTGGCTGAACATTCAAGACCAAATGAACGGTAATTATGGCTCAAACCAAATTATTATCGACACCAGTGCTTTAGCGAACTCAAATAAGTACATGGCTTATAGAGAGGCTTACTTGAGCATCCCCCTTGTTTTGTCTGTTGCATCCCCGAAAGTAACAACCATTCAGCTTAAAGGTCCAGTCAACTCTTCACAGACTGGTATGAACAACGGTGTTGTCATTGTTTCTACTGGCCTTCAGCCCACTCCAGCACAGACTGCTGCAATTAACAGTGCCGCAGTAACTGGCGCAGCAGGTGTCACACAAATGGCAGCCACTGCAATTACAGGAACAGGTGTTGTTGCTTTCTCAGGTACAACGTCTGTTGCTGCTACTACTGAAATAACCATCACTGTTACCCTCAACACTGGTTACCAAGATTTCTTCGGTGGAACTCCAACCTTCGAGGATACGCGCATCGTAGGATTGAAGTCATGGTTTGGGAGTATTATCCACTCTCTTACCCTAGACTACGCAGGAACAACCATCTTACAGCAGACACCTTGGCAAAGCATGTGGACACAGTTCGGTCTCCTTACTACATTAGGACAGTCTGATCTAGACATGAACGCCTCTACCATTGGTTTTTACCCTGACACAGCAAACGGATTCCAGTTTTCTTCTGGATCCTCCGATGGCGGTCAAGGAGCACTATGGAACGTACCAGGTGGCCTTGTAGGTGCGCAGGCATCTTCTTCTCAAGGTCTGACCGGTTGCGGTAACTTAGGGTGGGCAATGAGACAGCTAAATACTCTTACCGACGCAGCTTCTCTTGCTGGTGGAGGTTCCACTACTTTCAGTGTTTTACAAACTGCAACACAGATGGGAAGCTTGTACAGAAGCATGGTATCGAGCTTAGTCAACAATAACGGTAACACTGGTATTGTTTATCAAATTCAGGCTCAAATTTACCTCAGACACATTCACTCTTTCTTCTCCCAAGTTCCACTCTTGAAAGGTGTATTCTTCCGCCTTACTTTGAACATCAATCAGCCATACGTGTGCATCACCAGAGGTACTTCAGCAGGTACCAACGCATTGGCCGTTAAGTCCATTGTAAGTCCTCTAGGTGGTGTCGTTCCTATCCTTATTGCAGGACTAAACGAACCCGATGTCAACTTAGTACTCCCATCATCGGGAGAGGAAGTAGCCATCCGTTCACCTGCTGCATTGACAGCAACCGGAAACCCATCCCCTACTGATCTCTGCGTAGCTCTTAACGTAGGAAACACTATCCTCAACCAGACACAGCTCAACTTGCTTGGATCAAGTACACAGACTCAACTAAACCAGAGCTGCTTTTTGTATGTTCCCTCATACACATTCAACCCCTCTTTCGAGGAAAGCTACTTGAGTCGACCAACCAAGTCCATTGTTTACTCCGACATTTACCAATTCACCACCTCCTCAGTAAAATCAGGATCCCAATTTAATTTCCTTTTGACGAACGGTATCAGTAACATAAAATCGGTGCTAATTCTCCCCTTCTTCCCAAATATTCTTACTAAAGATGAGTTGGGAGCAACTGAGACTGTTGGTTATCCAGTATACCAATCACCATTCGACTGTGCTGGTTGCGGTCCTACTTCACCTCTTACATCTATTCAAAACTTCAACGTAGTTGTTGCTGGTCAAAACATGATCTACAACACGCAACAATACAACTTCGAACAATTCTTGAACCAACTTGTTGGTGTAAACAGCATCAACGCAAACCTCACAGACGGATTGACCAGTGGTTTGATCGACTTCAAGTCCTTCCAACAGGCATATTCTTACTACTACGTCAACTGTTCTAGGATGCTCCCAATCGACGAGGCGGTCCCCAAATCCGTCAGTATCCAGGGGACAAACATCTCCCAGTCGTCGGTACAATATTTGTGCTTTATCGAATATGGGGTCCAAGTGTCAGTAGATGTCTTGACAGGCGCAAGGGTATAAATTCTCTTAGACAAAATCAATATAAAGAAAAAATAAACAAACCAATTGGCTCCGGCCGTTTTCTCTTAATCTTTTAATTACTAAAAAAAATAATAATTAAAAATGAGCATAATGAACGTTCCTCATCTCAGGTGCGTCCATCGCACTGGGGAACTGCCCGCAGACTCTGCACAACGACTCGCACTGAATGCCGATACAGTCATTACAGTAAGAGGCAGGACAGGTAGGACAGTAAGACATAAACTCAGCGGAGAATCTATGGCAATTGGCACATATGTGTCTGGGACAGACAGAAAGTTTACAGACTTCCCTCTTGCTTGCTTCCTGATTGTCCACGTATGGACAAAGAAGAGAGCCACTTGATATTATATCCTTCTCCATAAAGTTGATATAGGACTGCTTTGTCTCTTCTTCAACCTTTACGCAGTGGAAGTAATTCCAGCAGGCACTGTGCATAACCTTCGGACATCCCGCTACTCCACAAACCTTCGGGATACAATCAGTATTATCGAAGAGTTCCTTGCATCCAAAACATCTCTTCTCCAAAGTAGGACTGCGGTTACAGTCAGGCCGCGCATACGTGTTCCAGTAGTTGTACCATTTGTTGTACTTGTACTTCTCTTCGTTGTGGAAGCCATTCCCAAAGTGCTGGCCAGTCAAAAAGTCGTAACAGAGCTCATTTCTCTCTCTCCAGTAAGGCGGTCTTGTTTTCTTAAGTTCCTCTTCTCTCTCAGCTTCCTTCCTTTTCTCTTCGTCTTCTCTTTGCTTTGCTTCCTTTCTCTCTCTTCTTTTCTGCGCGTCCACGAGTTTTTCCAAGTCAGACTTCTCCCTCCTTTTAGGCTTCATCTCCTCCACTAATTCTCTTATCCTTACTTCTTTGTCATTTCTCTCTTCCCTGACGAAAGAAGGTCTTCTAGGACCCCGAATTGTTCTAGTAGATCGACGCTCCATGTTGGGTTTGATTGTGACAAAGTCTCTTTTTCAGCGAAGCGGACTTTTTTTTTTCTCCGCTGATTTCACAGTCTCTTCATTATCGAACCCCATGCAGACCACGACAGATTTTGCAGCCGTTTCGCACAAAATGGAATCAATTAAGGATCTCGTTACTCAGGGCCCTGTCTCTGTTGCTAAGAAGTACTACCTAACGGAAGAAGAAGCTTCTCATGCACTGGTTGTCATGACCTCTCCTCACGCGAGGAAGTCATCATTAAGATTTCCCTGCAGTACGGCAGGGCTGAGAAAACTGTGCAACCTGAGGATAGGAGTATGGGACGCAAACGACTCTACTAGTCAATGTGTGGATGTGCCGATGTTCTACTACGACTGGTACTACAACAAAACAAAAGGATTCGATGGAGTAATTGAGTACGGAAAAATTCTTGGACAGGAAGAATGGAAGAGGTGTGAGTCAACAGGACTATGGTTTAAGACGAAGCCAGAGAAGACTTGTCAGATATCCACCTGCAGGGCATGCGAACCGTTCGAAAGAGTTTTCGAAGGACAGAACAGACTTATTGTCAAGTTTTATTACTGGGATCCTGAGTGCAGAGACTTCCAGTCTTACCTTCGCTTCTTTCAGAGGTTCTATCTATTGTTCGAGAAGGATAGACAGAAGAACCCTGGCCAGCCTTACGACTTCAGGCAAGCGAGACTCATGATGGTAAAGAGACAGGCTACAGGGGACTTTAACTTCCGCTACAATTTCTCAGAAAACTTTATTACAGAGTATATTAGGAATCACCTTAGATTTGCACAGATGGATCAGATGGTTGATTTGCCTTTGGAGATCCAAGTGCAAATCTTCAACACTGTCCTGAACGACACAATACTAATTGCCTCCCAAGACGAAGTAAAAAAGTGGATGGAAGAGTACAAAAACGACCCTTCTAACGACTACTGGACTGTCACGCACGACCAGGAGGACGAAATTGAACTGGCTAAACCACAGGGACTAGAGATTTCCTACTTATCTGATCCGGAAAAGATCCCTTTCTTCGTTGCACAGAAGCTGCACAGAGACATTCCTACTGGCTGCAGAGTATCGTCTTTCAGAATGAGAGAGTACCACAAAAAGCACCAGGACATGTTCCACGAGAAGTACAAGGAATCTTAAGGAGCAAAGTTGTTGTTAAACCTATTTTCTTCTCCTTTTTCTGTTTCTTTGGAAGGAATTGTTTTTACTAAGTCTTTAGGTAGTGGTACACTTTTTGGGTTGTCTTTACTTAAGAAAAAATGCTTTAAGATCCACTCATTTTTTTGGTAGTCAAGAGAGTCATTGAGGTCATCAAAAGGTAGTAAAAATATCTCTGTGTCAGTCTTAAGGTTGTTAGTCATAAAACGTTTGTCGTTAATAAAGTGAGCGTACGCTAGCTGCCAAAAACCGCACGCGTTGTTTACTATAGACTGTACGTCCTTTTTGGGATACCACGGCTTTACCCCAAAGTTCTCCTTTATCAGTTTAGTTACTATTTGCGGTGGTCCTTTACCATAGGAGTCAAAGTAGACAGCTCCGACGTGACCGTTATTCGCTTTTTTAACTTGGAAGCCTGTCCAGTGGGATCCTTCATTTGGACCATCCTCGTCGTCTGCGTCTTCCAAGTTTATCATGTAGTACCTGTTAGGCTTCAGTTTCTTCGGTAACAAGTCTTTGAAACCGCAGAATTCGAGTGGTATTCCCATTCTTGGAGCCATATCTTCTATTTGTGCGTTCGTTAACATTATCTATAAATGATGGTTAGATAATTTTAAATAAAAATGTTCCTAAATAGTTAACCTTCCATTCTTGATGCGAGCGCTGGTGGGAATTGAGTGTGGAAGAAGAAGTTCTCAGAAACAGGTTGAGGCATTAAAGCAGGATTTGTCAAGCACATGAGATTACCTCCAGCTCCGACGTTGGTGATTCCAGACAGTTGTCCGTTTGGACCAATGGCTCCTCCTCTTGTTCCTGCGTACAGACCAGCTCCTGCTAAAGTAGAACCGATTTTTATGGCGTTTTCAGGTCCTCCTAATGCGTGCATTGTTCCAGAGAATCCTGATTTGAAGTCCTTCATGAACCCATTTCCTAGTGCTTGAGTAGGCATGGAAGGCATAGCAACGATGTTTGAACGTTCTCTTACACCGCTAGGAATAGCAAAACGGTTGCTATTAAGTTTCATCTTACCACCGCGAGAACCAGCGTACATACCTTTTCCGCGTGGTTTGCGCATAGTCTCGACAAGGTCGATGGCTTGGCGTACACGGCTTTCTCCTCTCTTTCGAGGTCTGTTTTCTCCGATGTCCTCAATAAGGTCGATTGCTCTACGTTTCACAGATCCGCCGTGAGTCGCTCCTGCAAATATACCTTCTCCGCCCATAACACCCTGAAGAGTGTCCATTGCTATTTGTTGAATATGTGGGTTGCTCGCAATAGTGCCAATATGGTGCGTGATGTCTTTCATCTTTAGCTTGCCTCCAGCAATAAGGCCTGCTCCCATAGCATCCTTTGCCATGTCTAAAGCTATGTTTTGTACAGTAGGGTTTTTTGCGATGCTACTAATCGCGTGAGTAATGCTTTTCATTTTTAGTTTTCCTCCCTTTACTTTCTTAGCTGCCTCTGAGGCAATCTTCTTTGCAATGGCTTGGACTTGTGTTGCTCTAACTGCACCTCCTCTTGCAGCAGGACCAGCGGAGATGCCGGAACCAATTTTCCGCGGGTCAATTTTGCCTCCTTCCATGTTCTTGGTGTAGTCGCTAATAATTGGCGTGCCTAATTGGTTGGTAGTGTGTACGAAGGAATGTCCCATGTCCTTAAGGAATCCTTCTCCACAAGCTCGAACAGCCTTTCCTTGGGCTAAGTTCTTTACGTCCTTTATCGGGTTGCCCTTAAATCCCTTCAACTTTCCTCCTGTGTGGCCACGAAGCTTCTTCGGAAGCCTTTTCGGGCCAGCACTGAAACTGTTCGATGTTCCAAGTGATCCGTCTGGTTTTATCCACGTTGCTCCTCCTCTTGCCGCCGGTCCTGCCGAAATGCCTGCTCCTGCCATCATTTCTGCTGCGCCTACTATTCCGTCAACTCCACCCATAGCGTTAAATCCCTGGCTGAAGCCCTTCTTAAAGTCTTTGAATCCTCCCATTTTGAGTTTTCCACCAGCCATTATGCCTGACCCTTCTGATCTGTTTCTGTGGAGCTCCTCAGTGCCCAACCTGATAACGGCCTTTCCACCTCTCTTTCCGGCCTTCATTAACTTCTTGATGTTATCTTCGGAAAGGAATGCTGGAACGCCTGACCCTTTCGCAGCAAGGGCAGCACGAACTGAGTGTCCATTTCTAAGTTTGGACATAACTGCTTTAGACATATCAGCTAAATGTACCGGATGCATCTTATTATACACTCCAAATAGAAAATAATCTGGCACATACGCAATCTTTTTATCTATCGTGTTTATATAATATGAAGTTTACTCAATTTGTTCAGCAATATTTAGCAAACAACAAAAACTCTGGATTAACTTACAGAGAAGCTATGAAGGACGACGGCGTGAGATGTGCCTACAAACAGTTCGAAGCAGACATGTGCAAGAAAGGAATAGTTAGGAAACCGGAGAAAAGACCGGAACCTAAAAAGAGGTATAATAAGGATTCAGGATGTGGCGATAACGTTATTAACCAATATATAAACAACAGTAAAGAAAACGTCCCGCCTAAGTGGTCTCCTGCTCCTACTGGTCCACCACCTCAATCTCCTTCCCAGAAGCCTGGTTTTCCTCCTCCTCCTCCAACTGCTCCTAAAGGTTCCTACCAGCACGACCCATTTCAGCAAATGGCACAGAACCCATACTGGCAGAGGAATCCAGCTCTCTTGGCGCAGGCGAGGAGACAGTACGAGGAGGCCATGTCGCAAGCTAGCCAAGTAAGAGATACTGCCGAAAGAGAACAGCCGCCTGCTCCTGAGTTCCTTTTCCCTCCTGAGAGCATAGACGGAGAAATACCTGAGAGCTCTATTACATCTCCACCAATTTCTACTACTACAATTCCTACTGCATCAGAGGATTCGTCGAAATTCTCGGCTCCGTCAGGTTTGAGCGAAACAACTGACGGCTTTGAGTTCAACCAGTCCATCGACCCAGATGAGGAGTCTGCAGGTACACCTGCACCTTTTACGAGAGATACAGAAAAGCCGAAGGTTCCACCAGCCCTTAGGTCGATGGGAGTAAAGGAGGGTCCTCAAAGAACTAAAGTTAAAGTGGAGGACGTACCGGAGCAGGAACTACTAGAAATAATAGACGAAGAACTGATGAACAGTCAGGCAGCTGTATCGAGAGAGAGAGTGATGCAAGAACTGATGAAAGCGAAGGAGGACAGTAGGTCTGGTTTAGTCCCAGTTCAGACGCAACTGCAGCCGGGCGGAGTACGGTTCACTGACGAAGAAGAAGCGACAAAGCTAATTGGAAGCATTTTTGACATAGTTATGGACGAGGCGTTAGAAGACGGAGGAAAATGGACAGCCATGCTGGGATCTGTTCCTGCTGCACTTAAATCTGTAGCGAGAGAGAAAAGAAGGGCAGAAGGCAAAGATAAGAAGACGAGAAGAAACGAACTTCTCGACGGTATGATGCAGACAGTGGAAAAGTACGGACCTGTAATGAAGGCGTTAATGGAGAGGGTTGCTGAAGACGCTAGGCAGGCTAGAGAAAGGGAAGCAGAAAGAAAGGTACGTAGACTTGAGAAAAAAAAGACATCAAAGGACAGAAGAGAAGATAGTGACGAGGTAAGAAAAAGGCCAAACTTCGGAACGAGGGAGTACAGGCAACAGATGAGACAGCTAATAAGGGACGGTATAAACAGACACACTGAAGATATACCGAGTAGAGGAGTTAGGCCAATATCGGAGACTATGCAGTACAGACCGGACGTTCCGTTCGCATACAGATATACACCGCAAAGAGGTGTTATACCTGAGGACATAACAAGAAGCCTAACGTCAGGAGTGAGGAGAGATAGGGCAAGACTAGGTCTGAACGAAAGAAATGACATGGAAGATATGGAAATAGAAGGATTAGGTCTGGGCAGAAAAGGGAAATTGAAAGAATTGATTTCTGCTTTAATAGATGTAATATAATCTTTTTTCTATATATACAATGAGAGTACTGAGTTTAGCAAAGAAGCCCGGTACTGCCTATGCAAGAAGGGTGAATTTTGTAAGTGGTGGAGCCCTATCAGATGACCATCCAGCAAGAAAGGCGGGCTTAACTGAAGACGGAATAATGGGCTATCCTCTTGATGAGTTAGAGGACGAAGAAGTAACCATGGACCCGACTAGAACACAGGTCTACCGGGAGGAGGATATGCACAACTGGCTGAACGTACAACACGACCAGGGTTTCAGGGTAGGTCATCCTGATACAGAAAGGAGACCTACGTGGCCAACAAGGAGAGAAATGACCTTAGACGACTACAGGAGATTAAATGGACCTGAACCTGCAGAGTTCGGTGCAGGTATAATTGACGTATTGAGGAACAACGGGGTACCTGAGGAGGACTGGGAAACCTGGGTGGGTACATTTATGCCGAGGTTCCAAATTGAGACAGCTGACGAACTAGAAGAATTCCTCCAGCGACCCATGATTCGACTGTCACATGGTTTACAAAGTAGGGAGCCACCACGGACGGCGGGAGATATTCTAGCGAATGATTATGGGGTCAATGTAGAAAGATCAGCCTCGCCTTCGCTGGCAAGTGTGGCCACTCAAGATACTAGGGAGGCAACGCGAGAACAAGTTTATGACATGTTAGAGTACTACACGAACCGAATGGACAACGCAGCAATAACCGGAGACAGAATGGAACTTGACCACGCGTACATGCAGGCTGACTCTACTCTGGAGGAAGATCTGGCGCACATAGCGGAAGACCATCATAGAGAGTACTTGAGAAGATTCTACGAGGATGCAGTCGCCCGTTTACCCAGGAGGTCAGGGAGAATAAGAGGAAGACAGGAAGAAGACGAAGATTTCGACCCAAACAGAACAAGACAAAGGTTCAGTTAACCTGTTGTAACCATATATTAACCATAAAAGTGCATATTTATAGTTAATTATTAAGGTATATGGTTAATAAAATCGATTTTATTAAGGTATTATTGCCTATTTAGCTTAATTATCTGCTTTTTAAGGATAAATATATGGTTAAAACTTAATCTACTACGAGCAGGGACTTATAGTATGGTATGAATTGAAGGCAACCCTGATTCTGTCCTTCCTGAGCATCTATTGTTGCACCTGGCGGAATGTTAAGTTTGAGATAGAACATGTTGAGAGGACTATTGAAGTTCACCTCAAGCCAGTCTAGCTTGTTGAACTGTCTTTGTATATTGAAGCCGGCACCTATAAGTACATTCGCCTCTACTACCACAAAGGATCCAAGGGGGTTACCGTATATGAGGTCAACAGTTGCTCCTCCTGTTGCTATCCATCCAACCATGATATACAAACTAAATCCAGTAAACCATGAGTTAGGAGGATACTCGGACATTACGTAGTAGTTTAATGTACCTATCCCTATACCTTGATTGCGGAATGGGCATTCAAGAGGAAACATTAGTATAGTCTTTCCATTGTCTGTATCGTCCCATCCAGTCCCACCAAAAGAGTAGGGTAGTGCATAATCTCCACTACCTCCTATAGATTGAAAGCCACACAGTGGTCCAGAGCATTGTCCTCCAACTTCTACTACCTTTGTAGCACCATTTACAATTCCATCTACTGTTACGAACGGATATTCTGCTGTTATGTTGTCTGTACGCACAACACCAATGTTCCTGAAGGTAGCCGGTAAAGCTGTAGGTGGCAATTGTATCTCAGGCATTTCTACGTGACCTGCGACAGAAAGTGGTGTGAACTTTAAGTTTGCTCCGTCTTGTTGCAGGGATGTAGTGCTTGTCGTAATAGCATCCCTGAAAAAAGTGTACGGAAAAGTAGCGTGCGAATCGGGGTCGTTGTGGTTAAACGTCTGCTGCTCGTTAAACGTTGTACCTTCCTGTGTTGCTGTGTGGCGAACTTCTATGCAAGACGTTGTAGTCAATCCGTCGTTAAACCGTCCTATGGACACTTCGTCTGTTGTTCCACTTATTCGTAATGGGTCAGTAAGAACAGTGGTCCCTCCAAACCTCATTAAGCTTGCAGCGTTCATTTCTATTTGCGATCCTACTCCGGCAAGCCTAACTACAAATCCATCCGGACCACCTGACGCAGTGTTGTCTACTGTTAAACCTCTAAGGTTATTTATTTCGAACTGGCCACCATCTAGTGTCGATGTCATAGGATTTTGAACAAACCCAGGTGTTGTTACTTGAGCATCTACATATGCCTTCGTTGCAGCATCCTGGGCTGCCACCGGGTCTGGCATATTCTCGATCCTGTTAGTTACTTGTATTCTTCCGTCTTCTTCTATAGTCATACGAGCAGTTATACTACCTGGGTCTTGCTTAGTATAGAATACTAACTTTCCGCCTGCAGCGCCAGATGAAGTGGCATCAATTTCTGCTCGTTCTACAGCGGCAGCTCCGTCGTAAAACTTTATTTTGTTTGTCCCGTTACTGTCTAATTGAATGTTACCGTCTACCTCCAAGTCTTCCTGAGGATTTGCAACATTTATTCCGACTCGTCTATTGTTTGTATCAACGTATAGTGTTCTATTACCGACTGCTCCCACTCCTATAGTTCCCAAAGCTACTGACGGTGATATATTCGCTACTTCCACTTCACCAGCGTTAAGAATATTATCTTGTCCGGGAAATTGAATGAAGTCTTGGATAGATATACCAGCTGGTCCTGAAGCTGCGTTCACTGTCCCCGTTGTCAGTACAGTTATAGTTCCGGAATTTGCGTTTATGTTTCCAGTCGTCATCGTAGCAGAGTTGACGTTCTGTACCACTTCTAAGTTGCCTGACAAAGTCGAGGAGTTCTGCGATATTCTCATTTCAACAAACGTGTTGACAGGCGTAAGAATACGAGTAGGTTCTCTGAACCTCCAATATGAACCATAAGGACCCCCTGTACCTTTGTCGTCCTGGTTCATGTAAACCCTTATTTCCCAAGAGTTCGAATTGGCTACGCATCTCATCCCTATTTGAACACTACTACTTCCTTCGTCGCATATCAGAATGGCTTCGAATACAGGGCTGTCTTCAAACAAGTTTACGAGACAATTCACGTGCCCCCTCTGTCTCACTGCAGTAGCAGTAAATACGGTACTTTGTCTAGCACCTGGGTCTATGCATCTACTGACAATTGTTACTGATGCTTCTGCGTCCGTGTCAGGGTCAAGTTCTCCAACAACGTAGTCGTTTCCTGCTAGTACCGGTCCGAGATTGTAGTACTGCTCAGCTGCGCAGTCGTTTATTTCTGGAAGATTAAAAATGCTGAATCCTCCTGCGTCCAAGTCACTAGTCATGGGATTCTGTACTCCTCCTCCTCCTCCTCCTCCTGTTGTTATACTTACACTTCCTCCTCCATTGTCAGTGAGAGTACCGTTTGTTACGTTTATGTCTGTCACGTTGTTGACAGTTACCGCACCGTCCTGGACCGTAAGTGCTGCTCCACCCCCTCCAGACGCTGAGTTCTGGTATGATCCGTCTCCCCAGATTACCCCGTAAATCAGACTGGCGACACCTTGTGCAACTGGGTAGTCGAGAGAGCCAGAGGAAGAGCTAGAACTGGGGAAATTGTCTCTATTGAAAATATCGAGTTCTTCGTAAGGTTTTGCTTGTGTCGACATTACGTTATAGTATAAGAAAATAAATTAATGTCTAAATTTACGCCGATCGCAACAAATCGCTTGCCTCCTGTTGTGCCTTTAGTTTGGGTGCAACTTCCTTATGGTACCTCTCAGTACATATGGCCATCGCATCGTCTAGACCGCTCGGAAACAAAAAGTTCCTCTCAGGAGTAATTTCCTGTGCCGCCATCTCAACTACAAGGTGAGCAACGTCCTCCAAAAGTACTGTCTCCTCGTGAACTATTCCTTTCCTCAGTGACCTCTCTATTTTGTACTTTCCTACGTCTCCTGTGCTGACTACTCTGACGCTGTTACACATATCTCTGTGAAAGTAAAGTACCTCATTGTCCTTGTACGTCGCTGCGGGATTTCCTGCTAGAATTCTCTTCAACTTGTCCAAGTCCATATAGTTTAGCTAAATATAATTTTAGGTTAATTCCTACCGATTTTATTTATTACGTTAATTTATAATGGACTCGTCAGAATTTAAGGAATACATAAAAGAAAAAAGGCCTACCTTATCCAAGTCGTCGATCAATACATACGGGAGCATACTAAGAAGTCTCCACAGAAGCCTGGAAGGTACAGATGAAGTAACTCCAGGATTCTTCGACAAGACAGCAAATGTCTTAAGTCACTTGAAGGACATTCCCCCTTCTAAACGTAAAACCGTTCTGTCCGCGTTAGTCATAGTTACGCAAGGGGAAGCACAAAAGAAGTACAGGGAACTTATGATGGAAGACATAGGAGAACACAGAAAGGAAATAGAACAACAAACAAAGACACCTCAACAGCAGGAAAACTGGGTTTCTCAAGAACAGATAGCACAGAAGTACAAAGAATACGAAAAAATGGCTGCTGCCCTCTACAAGAAAGGTAACCTTACTAGAAAAGAAATGCAGGACTATCAGCAATACGTTATTCTTGCTCTCCTTTCCGGAAAGCACATAGTTCCAAGGAGAGCTAAGGATTACGTTGACATGAAACTGAGGAACGTTGACAAAGAAAAGGACAATTACATAGGAGATAAACAGCTGGTATTTAATTCATACAAGACCGCTAAAACGTATGGGAAACAGACTATAGCTCTACCAACTAAGTTAAAGAACATACTCAAGAGATGGGCCCAGATAAATCCTTCCGACTATTTACTTATAGACAGTAATATGCACCCACTAGGTGGACCAGACCAGAGCAGCAACGGGGCTGTTAAACTCAATCAACGTTTAGGCCGCATATTCGACGGAAAGAAAGCCGGTGTAAACATAATGAGACACAGCTACCTTACTGACAAGTTCGGGGAAACTATAGCCCAGAAGAAAGCAATAGACAAGACGATGGGGGATATGGGATCAAGTGGCCAGATGCTTACTACATACGTGAAGGAGGACGATTAAGGCGATCCCATTTCGGATTAGCGTAATAACGTAATAAACAATTTAATTTTTTTAATCATTAAGACTATTAAGTACATCTCTATCATCGAAAGCTCCATCATCGAAAGAGAGAACTACTTCGTCAGTAGCTAGATTCCAGAGAGGCCGTCTTGGGTCCGCTAGCTGCCAGTAAAGTCTACCATGCCTTCCCGTCCACAAATCTGGCACATGAGAGTAGTTATCTCTTACTTCATCTATAAAAGAGATTTACTTTGTTAATATTTAATAGTTGTAATTTAACCAGCTATCGGAGATTGCTCCGGGGCTTGTGAGATTATTTCTTATTCTACTACCTATGATAGCTCTCATTAATTCCCCGGTTGGGATTTGCCACGGGCCTCTCTCATGTCTTATTTCTTGGACCCTATCGAATATGACTTGCTCTCTGTCCTGCTCTTCTTGAGTTGGTGGTTCTCTGTGTCCATTGCCTTGTCTGTAGGGCAATAGCCACAGAGCATCAGAGGCTTCTCTGTATCTTTCCATGTGGTCTACAATTTGCTCTGTTGACATGTTGTCATAGCTAGGAATCCATTTCTTCATACTCCTAAGAAATCGCTCGTTCTTTCTCATACCAAAGTGACCTCCTATGCACCTAGCTGCCTTAGATAGTCTCTCTTCTTGGTTTACTATCATGTCTATGTGCTTTATGTGTTCTTTGTTGTTCATTAGCTGCTTTCTCATGTTCTTGAACTTTCTCTCTTGTATCTTCTTGTTGCACTCTTCTATAGTAGGTACCCCGAATTCCCTAATGAGATCCTTAAGTTCTCTAGGTAATTCCCCGAATTTCCCAGCTAGGTCTTTATCTGGATGGTATTCTATGGGTATTCTTTCCCATAGTTTTCTTCTCTTTGGAGGGGGTTCTTCTGGTGAAGGTGGGATCCTTAGTTCCTGCATTAATTTTTTCTCTTCTGAATATTCTTCCATCTTGGATTCGAACTCTTGACCTTTATTTACCTATGTGTGAGAAGAACAGGGTTAGTTCCATTGAGCCAGAATGGGATAAAAATGTGATTCTCGTCTCAAAATATATACTCTTATTTTTTTGAAGTTTTTTTCAACAGAGAAACTGTAGTTGAAAAAAATAAAATACTGCTAATTGGTTGGATTGAAGACAGGGTTGGATTGAAGCTCCTATTTAATATACATTGCATATACATTGCATATACATTGCATATACATTGCATATATATACATAGGTCAATAATCCGGTCAGCATGAGGATCTGTCCCAATGGTCGGTACCGCAGTGCGTCGGTCCAATGGTCAGCGGTTCGATCCTCGCCAGCGGAGGTCCCACCCCAATTGGTAAAATCCCCGGACGAAAGAAAGGCGGTCAGTAACCCCCGGGCTCTGGTGATTCATACGTCTGAGCATTATTTTTTTTTTACCTACACTTTCTATGTTAAAAAAAATAGTAAAAAATTAACTATATATGTGTTTCAGCATTTCCGGAAAATGTGTGGAATTGGCCCAATGGTCAGAACGGTACTTGTGCGGTTCATTAAGGTCATTGGTTCGATTCCTTGAGAAAGTGGGGTCCCAAACATCTTGTTGAAATAGTTAGGCTACACTCTATGAGTGGTACTAAGTCGCAGTAGACTTGGTGGGTTTCACTGGGAAAGGCTTTGCCACAGTGTTACTGGGAAAACAAATTTTTTGAAAAAATAAATAAAAAATTGACTTTATATACTGAGTTAAGAATGACATTTCTGTGCCAGCTTTGTGCACTGGTACAGTCTTAGATATCCATATACTAACCATGTCTCTCTTTACACTAGGTAAATAACTAAGGTCAAGAGTTCGAATCACAGAAAAGTCAAAAAAAAATAATCAAAAAAATGCCAGGAAAACAACTACCCACAAGCCTAGCGGCTAACAGACCAAAGAGATCCACTGCGGGTAAAAATCCTAACAGAGATGGGGCATGGTATGCTGAGGGTATTATACGCCCCGCAGAACCAGAAGATATCCTAGACGCTGAGTCAGTAGGATCACCGGATGTGCG
>WLWE01000611.1_pt1 | contig 30218 bp, 50 predicted proteins | sample 6718301 | NCBI WGS metagenome assembly WLWE01 (sample SAMN12718691, study PRJNA515312) | sponge metagenome | isolation source: marine sponge | host: Mycale hentscheli | place: New Zealand: South Island, Marlborough, Capsize Point | collected 2003-05-01 | reverse complement strand
TGCTAGTGAAAGAGCTAGGCAGGATGCAGCTATATCAGGAGCTCCTAGTTTAGCAGCAGCAGATTATTCTGATATAGGACAACTAGCAAAAGTAGGTGCTACAGAAGAAGATTACGCAAGACAAAAATTACAATCTGATATAGGTAGATTTGAGTATGGAGCTAACGCACCACAAAAACAATTATCTAGTTTCTTGTCAGCAGCATATGGAGCTCCAACACCTATGACTACTACAACAACTTCTAGTGGAGGTGGTAAATAATGTTTCAAGCACTCGCAATACCTATAGCAACAACTATAGCTGGATATAGCATAGATAAAATGATGGGCGGTGATGGCTTAACAGGAGCAGGTATAGGTCTTACAGGCGGCACATTGGGTGCAGACGGAGGGAAAGGAGCAGCAGCAGGAGCAGGTGGGACAACTGCAAAAGTAGGATCTTCTATGATGATGAACCCATTAATCCAAAATCCTGCTATGGCAAATACTTTATCAGGTGGTGCTAATTTAATGAGTGGTTTAAGTACAATTCCTACATCTAGTGGTGGATTAGATTCTATTACATCTGTTACTGATATGCTAGGAGCAGGATATGATTCTGTTGCAGAAGGGTTAAGTGATTTAGATACTATGGATAAATTAGAACTAGGTCTTTTAGGAGCAAATAAATTAATGCCTAAAGATAAAGGATTATTGCAGGTAGATAATAATGTAGCACAAGGACAATTTAATCCTGAAAACAATACTGGTTTAAATATAGAAGTAGCAACACCAGCTACAACAATACCTAGACCTGAAACAGAAGAAGAAATAGAAATGAGAAAACTTCGTGAATTATATAGACCAGCACTTTAAGGAAAAAAATTATGGCAGAGTTTAATTTATTTGATTTATTACGAAAAGCAAAAAAACCATTTGAAGGAGTTGGTGAAACTTTCAGCGAGTTAAATTTGCTTGGTTCTTCTGTTCCAGAAAGTTTTAAACAAATGAAAGATGTAGGCTTATTAAGTGAACAAGATTATACTGATGCTGTTGCAAAAGCAGATAAAAGAGGAAAGCGTAATGCCTTAATACAAGGAGCACTTCGTTTTGGTCTTCAAGATTTTGATAAAAATGTAGGAAGTGCATTTAATCCAGTTTATTTAAAATCACCTTTGTTAAGTGCTGTAGATGCTTCTCAAAAATCTTATGATCAATTACCTGTTGATGCAAAAAATAAGTATGCGTTAGATACATTTAAAAGAGGTGTAGATGCAGAAGCTCGTAAAGCACAATTAATTAATCAAATAAAAAATGCACCAAAGGGAACATATAATCCAGATCAAGTAGCATTAGTAGATAGTATGACTACTGCTCAATTAAATGCTATGGTTACAGGACAAGATAGAAAAAATCCTCAGTATGTAAAATTTGTTCTACCATCTGGTAAAACTCAATCTTATTTAGTACAGGGAGATCCTGCTAAAGATGAAAATAATGATAATATACCTGATGATTTTATTCCACAGGGAGAGCCATTTTTCTCATCAGAACAAAGAATTGGTGATCCAACTGCTCTTAATTATAAAACAATTATGGCAGACATAATTAATAAAAAAAATCCAACATTTGGCTTTGTACCAAGTTCAAACAATACATTCGCTATTGCAAATGATATTGCAGCAGTTGCAAAACAAATTCAAAAAATTCAAAAAGTTAATACTGCTGATGCACAAAATCAAGCAATAGAATTATTTAAGGACAGTAATGCTTTAAGAAGAGGTCAGATACTTGGAGCTGACGAATTATATGATAGCAATAAATTTTTAAATTTTACTAAAGAAAAACTTAACAATGCAGCACCGCCAAATATAGATACTTCTACAAATATAATAAAAGTTAATTCTGTAGAGGAAGCAAAAGCATTGCCTAAAGGTACAAAATTTATAGATCCTGATGGTATACAGAGAACAAGATAATGGCTGAAGACTTTTCTCAATTTAAAGAAGTTGAAGACTTTTCTCAATTTAAAGAAGTTGAAGACTTTTCTCAATTTAAAGAAGCAACCAGTAATCAAGGAAAAGATGCTTCTATTCAAGGTGCTTATGATGGATGGGAATCTGATGCTAGAGGTTATGGAGCTGAAATAGGCACATCTGATGTTGGATATGCAATGAGGATTTTAAAATCTAAATTTCCTAAAGTATTTGCAGGTAATCGTTATGACACTACCAATCTTGAAGAAACAGAAGTTAATGGTAAGCAAGGATACAATACTTCTTTTGGCTTTGTAAGTAAAGATGTAGTTGAAAAAACAAATAAAAGATATGATGATTTTCAAACATTAGATTCAGAAGATGAAAGAAGAGAATATCTAAAGCAACAAAACATTGATGATGCAAATAAAAATTATCCTAAACTTACTGATGAAATGAAAGAAAGTGGTCAGGCATTAGTGGGTGAAATTGGAGGAAGTTTATTAAGTCCTACAACTATAATGGCTGGACCAGCAGCATTGTTAAGTAAGAGTGATAAGCTATATAAAGCAGGTGCAAAGTTTGGTGCGTTATCTGGTTTATGGGCAGGAGAATATTCTGCATTACAACAAAAAGCAGACACAGGAAAAATAGATCCTATAAAGACAGGAAGAGATGTTGGTATTGGTACAGTTGGTGGAGTTGCTTTAAGAACTGCTGCTCCTGTAGCGTATAAAGGCGTTAAGTCTGGATTAAATAAAACTAATGAAGCAATAAATAAATTAGTGTTAAAGGATAAAACAGAATTGACAGCAGTAGATTTTATGGAAGAATTAAATACACAAGCTGCTCAAATTATTAGAAATAATGGTGGTAAAGATTATTTTAATAATCCTAAAGTATTTAACAAAAGTGGAGTTATTAATGAAAAAGAATTACGCAAAGTAATTAAAGAAGATTTAGCTAATAAATCAGGTAGAACTTTAGATGAAATAAAAGTAATGGAAAGAGAAGCTGGAATACAATTTAAAATTCCTAAAAATCAATCTGAAGCTATAGATGATATAGCTAAAGTTAGATTTGATAAATATACTAATCCAGATAAAAATCCTTTTAAATATAAAGTATTGCAAGGGCTTTCTAGTGGCATAGTAAAAGCTGGTAGAGGTGTTGAAGATTTAATTACACCATCTTATGAAAAATTAAAACAAATTGCTCCAGAGTTAGCAGCTAAAATGATGAGAATGGATTTTAATATTTTAACTAAAGCTAATAGACTTGATGCTGATGTTAAGAAATTTGTGCAACAAACATCCTCACTTAATGCTACACAAAAAACTCAATTAAAAAAAGAATTGTCTAATGGTAATTTTTCTGAAGCTATAAAAATACTTGGTGATGATGTAGGGTTTTCTAATGTAAGAAAAGTATTAGAAAGATTAAGAAATGAAGCTATAAAAACTGGAATAAAAATAGATAAAGTAGAAAATTATTTTCCTAGATATGTAAAAAATCATCAAAGCTATTTAGATAGGGTTAATGCTAAGTTAAGAAGTCAAAACAGCAAACAAGAACTAAAAGAAATTGATTCTGTTTTAGCAGATTTAAATAAAAAAACACAAAAAAACTTTAAAAGAAATGCTACTGATATTGAAAAAGCTAATGAGATTAATAAATTTATGCAAGGTCAAACTAAAAGAAAAACTTCTAGAGTTATGCAAAGAATTGATGAATCATTAATAGATGAATATTTAGATCCAGTAGAAGCGTTAGAAAGATATATGCTAACTAGCATTAACCAAACAGAAAAAGCTAAGTTTTTAGGTAAGTATGCTAGATTGGGAAGTGAAGATGGTAATGAATATTTACAAGATTCTATAGGTGCAATGGCTGAAACATTTGGTTTAGGTACAAGAACAAAAGAAGTACAAAAAATATTAAATGCAAGGTTAATTACTGGAGAGCAAGGTTCAGGAATTATGCAAGTACCAAAAAATATAACATACATGGCTATGTTAGCAAACCCATCTTCTGCAATAGTCCAAGCTGGTGATGTTGGATTTTCTATTGCTCAAAATGGTATGTTTAGATCAGTTAAAAATTTAATGAAACAAATGGGAAGACAAAAATTTGGTGACAAACTTAAATATAATATAGATGAAATTGGGTTAGGCAGAAATGTATCGGCAGAAATATCAGAAAATAAAAAAGGATTAGACAAAGCTGTTGACAAATTATTTAATTTATCTCAATTTACTAGGGTAGATAGAGTAGGTAAAACAACTTCTATAAATTCTGCCATTGAAAAAGCAACTGATGTTATTAAACTTAACAAACAAGGAAAATTAGCCAATCCTAAACAATACCAACAATTTAAAAATGAATGGCAAGGAATTTTAGGAGAGGATGGATTTAATAATTTAGTAGCAGCTTTAAGAACAGGCAGAAAAACTGATGATGTTGGTTTTTATTTGTTTAGTGAATTATCAAAAATACAACCTATTAGTTTATCTCAAATGCCTGTTGGATATTTACAAGCAAAAAATGGAAAAATATTATATACATTAAAATCTTTTGGATTAAAACAATTAGATTTTGCAAGAAGAAAAATACTTACCAATATTGGTAGAGGTGAATATGGCGAAGCATTTAAAAATACTTTAGTGCTATCTGCTGCACTTGGAGGAACACAAACTACAACAGATCAATTAAAAAAATTACTTGTTGGATCTCCAGAAGAAATAACCATAGACAATATTCCAAGTGAATTTGCTGAAAATTTAATGAATATTGTATTTTTAAGTAAATACAGTACAGATAGATTAGGTAAATCAAAAGATGTACAACAATTTTTATATGACATTATAAGTCCTCCAATTGATCCTACTTTTAATTTAGTTCGAGATATTTTGGACTATGTAGACGAACCTGATACAGTTGATGAAATGATTGACGAAGCTATAAATCCACCAGTTCCTTTTAAAAGAAGTAGAAAAAATATTCCTCTTGTTGGTAGAATTATTGATGAGCAAACTGTTAAAAAACCTAAACGACAAGAAGAAGAATTACGACAATTAATGAGAGGATTGGATTTATAATGAATGACATAAACCCAGTAGAGTTTGGCAAGATGAAAGAGCAAATAGAACATTTGCAAAAAGGACAAGACGAACTTAGAAAAGATATGAAAGAAATTTTAGCTTTAGCTGAAAGATCTAAAGGGGGTTTTTGGATTGCTATTTCATGTGCTGCTTTTTTTGGAAGTTTAATATCTGTAGTTATTAGAAATTGGATGCAATAATGAAATCGTTAAAAAAACTATTTGGTAAGCCTGTAATAGTTACGCTTGCTGTACTTGCAGCATTACCTATTACTCCTTTAGTATTATGTTTATTATACGGATGGACTTATTAAAATACTTATATTAGATATAGAAACTTCTCCACATACAGGCTTTCATTGGGGATTGTTTCAACAAAACATTAGCATAGGTCAGCTAATAGAATCGTCTAGTGTATTGTGTTGGGCGGCTAAATGGTTAGGTAAAAAGAAAGTATACTTTTCTAGTATATTTCATACCACCTTTACCAAGATGATAAAAGAAATACATAAGTTAATAAATGAAGCAGATGCAGTTATTACTTATAACGGCAAACGATTTGATATGCCTACACTTAATAAAGAATTTTTATTACAAAAATTACCACCACCTAGTCCATACAAAGACATTGATCTGCTTACAACTGCTAGGGGTAAATTTAAGTTTGCTAGTAATAAATTAGATTACATTGCACAAATGTTAGGAGTAGGTCAAAAAACTTCTCATGAAGGTATGCCTTTATGGATTGAATGTATGAGTAAAAATCCTAAAGCATGGAGGTTAATGAAAAAATATAATATACAAGATGTAAAGCTAACAGAAGAAGTGTATTATAAATTACAAGGATGGATTAAAATACATCCTAATCACAATTTAGAAACAGAGGAAATGGTATGTCCTAATTGTGGTAGTCATCATTTACAAAAGAGAGGAGTACAAATATCTCTGACAAATATGTACCAAAGGTATCAATGCCAGTCATGTGGCAAATGGAGCAAGTCAAGCAAACCCATACAAAAAATAAAATCAAAGTCGGTTATACCCATATAAAAAGGATCAAGATGGACATACAATTGATAGCTCTTCATATGTTAGATAAGACTATTGATAATGTTGATATTGTGCATGGCGAAGATACTATGGTAATACATTTAGATGATGGATCATCTGTAGAATTAATTATTGATAGTGCTTATATGAACATACAAGACTTGGATGATTAGTTATAAATTTAATGTGCGATAAACTTTTTTATCATGCCATTGTTTATCAGTAGAATTTTTATACAAATTTAAAACAGTCAAAGAGTTTTTAAAAATAGGTTTGCTATAACCTGAAAAACAAAAAGCATAAATCAAAGGGCACTCATCACTATGATAAGCATTAATAAGATCAGGTAAAATATCTATTTCTTTTTCTTTAATATTAGCAGTTCCCTTTACATTGCAAACAAATGTTTTTTTATTAGCATATACAAAATAATCTGGTATGTTGCGAAGTAATGGATTTACATTATAAAATTCTGGAACTGAATTATTTTTTTCATCAAAACCTAATCTTTGTAAGTAATAATTTTTACAATAGTTTTCAAAAAAGTCTTCAGCAAAATTATTTCCGTTGTTTCTTTCTTTGTAATTCATGTTAGCGTTAAGCATATATTCTTCTATCTGCAATAGTCAATAAGTTATCCATAGCTAACTCTAACTTTAACTCATAATAAATAGGCTTCTTACTTCCTAACCACCTAGCATATACTGCTTCTCTTTGTTCTCTAGGTAAACTATTTATAATTGCATTCATAGTTTTAGTATTCTTACTATCAGCTTCCCCTACCATATCATCAAATGCTTCTGATGATTCTCCTCCACTAGCAATGCCTAATGATTTACTAGGGTATCCAAGTTTATGGCTATCATGTTTCATCCATGTAGACCAATCTTCTAAAAGAACCATTAACCTTTTAATCTGCATATTTTTTTGCTTTTAATTTTAAAATTATCTAAATTTTTTTTATGATTAAAAACTGTATCCAACCCACATCTCATAGGGAGTTTGTACATATTATGCCTATTGTGTTTCTCACTAATTAATATTTCCGCAGTTTCTAATGTTCTGATAACAGCAAATACTGATTGATAATTCATGCCTATTTCATTTGCTATTTGTGATGTATGTTTTTTGTCTTCTCCAATTGTCTTAATTATTAAATCAGCTAATTGTTTTCGTTTTATTTTTTCACCATTATCAAATGTAAATATATAGGTACTTGTTTGTGCTGATAATGCTTCCGCCATATTAATCTCCTTAACTAATATCTACTATCCTACTAACCCATTTATTGTTTTTCTTATGCCATCCCTCTACAATAATAACCCAGTTAGCATCCCTTAAATGAGAGATAGCATCACTATCCTCCATCTTCTTTACTCTGGCACTAATGTTGCTATAACTTGTAACCTGTATGCCAACTGTATTACCTTTACTGTCTACTGCTAATAGATCAATTATGCCAAAAAGGTCTTGGCGTATCTTGGCAAATGCGTTCCATCTTTCTACAATAGAAACTAATGGGTACTCTCCACTATTTCTTAACCTCTTTAATGTTCTTTGTGTCGGTGATACTGCCATCAGACTTATCCTTTATTGATTTTTCATGATCTTCTTTTACCATTTCATCTCGCCAAGCAACTTTTTGTTTATGTAATTCAAACTGATCGGAAGCTGGTTTTGAATTAAATATTCTATTCCATGCTTCTTCTAGATCTTCATCAGTTACTTCTTTTGGTCTTCTTCCGCTACCCTTTCCCATTACAATCCCTCCTTAACTTACAACTGTTATGCACATCTCTATACCTTATAGTATTGGTTGCCATGTCTATGTTTCTAATAACTGTACCCTCTGGTAAATGTATATAATCTTTCATTAAACATCTACTAGCTTTTTTGTTTGGATAAAACAATGAAACATAAAGCTCTGCCTGTAAACAATTTTGAAAATTACCTATATATTTAAAATCATCTTTTATAGGGTTAGTGCTTATTACCATAACAAAAGCATACTCAATCATAGTGATTCCTCCTGTTTAAAAAACTCCTTTCGTTACAATCCTTGTAGTATGTTCATTTAATATTTGATACTTTGTATCATTGCTATCAGGTGTAAATGTAATGCTATGTTTATATCCATCTACATGAAAGTAATCAATCTTTATTTCTGGTTTTTTTTCTTTTTTCTTTGTCATGCTTGCAAACTCCCTTCATATTATATGTACCTATGTCAGAGGTTAAACTACACCACCATAATTTTCCATCATGATAACAAGCGTAATTATCGCAAACATTACATAAGTGTTCTTTTTTTAAATTAACCTTCGTCATGCAAAGAATCGTCTATCCATTCATCTTCTTTAACTTTAGCTTCTAATACTGCTATTTCTTCTTTATGTACTTTAATCATCTGTTCAAGATACCATATAGTTTTGGTACAGTCATCTATTCTATCTGTAGGTTTTTCAGACTTTAAACCTTCACGACTAATATATTTTATTGCGTTGCCTTTTATATAACCATAAAATTCTTCCTTACTCATTTTGGCTTGCATATATTCTATGGTTTCAATACCTCCCAACTTGTAATGATCTGGATTTATTTTATCAGACATAACTAAACCTCCTCTAATGGAGGTAAAGTTAAATCAGAATCAATACTTTCTATTTCAGGAAGAGTTGTAATCTCATCAGATGGAAATAAACTTTCATCATTTATATATATGTTTGGATCAACATATACTTCTTCTTCCAGACCACCCCCAATTATTTCTATGGTTACTATATCTTCTCCATTCTTACTTGGGTTGTAATGATATATTGAGTATTGAATGCCAGCTAGTATTGCAATTGCTAATATTATAATTAATGTTTTTGTTTTTAAATATTCCATAAATATCCTTTATTAAAATTAAATGAATACATTCAACTCCCAAGTTCTCATCGCAATAATTCAGACCTATTCCAAACTACTGCACTTGAGAGCAAATGTATCTACACGCCAATGTAACCTATATTAAAACGGAATATCATCTGCAACCTTAGATACTGTTTCTCTTGGAGCATTTGATCCGTTGTTATTGCTTGGCTTTTGAGGTTCACTCAAGCGACCTTGCATATAAGATACACCTCTTGCGGAAGTTTTATTCCATGCACTAAGTGACATTTCCTTACCTCCCTCAAGCGTTACAGTACCTGTAAAGTCAGGTCTTTTATCATTATCTCCCTTGTCATTTGGAAATAATACAAAACTATTGGTATTATCATACTCTGCCATACTTACTTCTCCTTTTAATAAAATCTTACTTTAGTTGTTTTAGATCTTTTATAATTGTAAATTTCTTCAATTAAAATTAAATATTGATCTACTGTTGTGCAGTCTTGCAATTTTACAGATTGAAATGATAGTTTATTTAAAAATTCTAAATGATTATAATCATCTCTTTTAAACAAATCTAACATAGCATAAATAAATGATCTTCTTTTGTAGCCATCATAATATTTTGAACACATAGTAATTTTTTCTGCGTTTCTGATTGCCTGATTAAGATCTACAATAACAAAATTACCATCTTTAAAATCTTGTATTCTGTTACCACCCATACGAGTTTTGTTAGAAAGTAATGCTTGTATTTCATTGTGACCAAAGCCAAATCTGTCTTTAAAATCTTTATAAAGTAAATATTGTTTTTTTCCTAGCTTACAATATCCATTTAAAAAAGAGTCAGCGTTCCAATCTTTAGTATTACTGTTTAGCCTATGAACATCCATAAGACCTAACCCATCTACCTCAATGTAATAAATTGGCATATTTAACTCTTTTGCAGAATAAAATCTATGTTGCCCATCTATAATTTGTAATTTTTCATTTACAATTATAGGCACAGAAATATATTTAGTTTGCATAGACTCTTTAAGTCTTTTAATATGCAACTGATTTATATCTCTATTTCCATCTATATTACTAAAAGCATCATAATCATTGGTCATAAAGACTTGATTAACTTGTTTCATTTTACTTCTCCTTTATAGTTTTTAATTTATCTTCAACTTCTGTTAAAAAGTTTCCAACACTCACTTCCAGATGATTAATATAATCATCATCTCTTTCTACTCTTTTAATAAAGAGTTTATATGCTTTAGGAAAGCTAGGTTGATATGATACAAAGTCACACCATTGCTTACCTGTACAAGCCATCTGCCATTGCATTTGGTTTATATATTTTTTATTAATTATTTCTGTTGCTAGTGTAGTAGTATGCGTGATAGGTTGAACACATTTTATTTCAATCAATCCATCCTTATGTACTAACCCATCAGGACTAGCACCACTCATACTTATGCTTGGATGATCTATAAAACCTACCTCCCTTACATCCTTATCTAGTAATAGCTTATTAAAATTAGCATACTCTATCCTAGCTTCATCTTCATAATCAATGCCATGTTGCATAGCAGTAGTCACATACATGGGAGTTACTTTATTGGTAAGTCTTTCTGTTATTAGCTGATAGAAATATTTTTCTTTTGCTAATTTAGATCCACTTATTACAACATCAACCATGCTTGCAGTTACCTTTCCTAACCTAGCAGAGAACCATTCAGCACTTCTCTGTTCCATTATGCTTCCTCCTCTTTCTGTAATGCAATCATTCTTTCTACAAAAGGTTGACATAACTCTCTATCAGTATTTTTAAGTTTATTAAAGTATTTTCTACAAGCATCTATACCATCTACTTGATATAACTTTTCTATATACTCTAAAGCATCTACTTCAGGGAGGTCTTCGCCTTGATAGATATACAAACCTAATCCATGTAACGCTATAGCTTTTGCTAAACATCTCATCATAGCGGTGTTTAGATCTTGCGAATCAGGTTTCTTGATGGCTTTGTTTTTATTATCCATAACTGCAAGTTGTGAAGTCATTTCTTTTCCAAACGCTTTTACTGTACAGAAAACCATCATACTTCCATCAGGCAATGTCATAGGCTCTGCATAAGTCCATGTTGCTGATTCATCATGTTGCAATAAAGTATCTACTGCCCAACTCCATGAAAGGTAAGTGAACCTACCTTTCAATTCAGTATGTTCAGATACATCTATCTTTCTTAAATCTTGATATTTACTCATAGTGATTCCTTATATATTTTGTTAAACTTTTTAATCTCTGCGAATAGATTAAACTCACCCCTACAGGCTTGTTGTAAGTCTTCAATACGCTTACGCTCTTCTGCTTTTTCTATCTCGGAGTATAGTTCGTGGAGTTGTTCTTGTTGTTCTATGTCTTGAATACTAGATTCAAGTGCATATTGATTTGATTTGCTCATGGTATCTTCCTTCTTCTTAAAGGTTAATAAAAATGTTACTAAGTATTACTCTACTCTCGTAAATTTATTTTGTCAAATGTTTATTAGCTTTATCAAAACCAATAGATTTAAATACTCTACCATCCTTGCTAGTAGCTTTGTATTCAAATTGACCAAATGTTTTTTTCATTTGTTTTAAAAATTCATTTATAGTTATTTTAGATTGTTCCAAATCTTGACTCCTTATATCTAAATGTTTTAGGATCAAAGTATAAACCTACTGTACCCAACCAACCTAAACCATGTCTTTGCTTAGTTATTTCTACAAAACAGTCATAGCTATTCATAACTTTTTGTATCTCTTCATCTGTTTTTTCTGACATATCCACTAAATCTTTTTCTTTAGATATATTGCGAAATACAGATATAACATTGTCACATAAATTAGTAATGTCTGATGATCCCATGACATCAAATTTATTAGGTTGATTATTCTCTGACATTGTTTTTCTACTATGTGCCACCAAAAATATATGTATACCTATATCTCTTGCACACACACAAAGTTTATTTATAAATTCTTTTTGTTTATTATAATCATCAGAATTAATTCCTACTTTAGTAAGAGAATCTATAACAAAAACCTCTACGCCTAATTTTTCTTTAGCATAATAAATAACACTTAATACTTTTTCAGGAGATGTTTCACCCTCACTATCATAAAGAAATAAATTATCATTTACATCATGCAAAAAATTATCTATTGCTGATTGTGTTGGAGATGAGTTATTAGTTTGTTGCAACATTCTGCCTAGCGTAGCTCTTGGTTGCATTTCAAAAGATCCAATTAAACATTTATGTTCTCTTAAAAATTGTAAGATAACAAAGTTAAGCCATGCGGATTTACCATGTCCTGAAAATCCTGTAACAATACTTACCTCATGATTTCTTATTTTAAATAGATTATCAAACTTGGTAAAAGGTAATGGTCTACCGCCTTGTACATCCTCAGTAAAATAATCCATAACCTCATGACTATAATCTTTGGCTCTTCTGATTTTGGTATGTTCAGAGGTATCTCTTTCCTCAAAATAGTTTCCTATCTCGCTATCATTGATTACCATCTTATTTAATTTATCACTTAATGTTGACATATATTTCTCTTAACTTTCCTGTTAATGCTAACAGTTTCTTTTGATCTTCATCTGCTAAATGCTCATGGTTGTTTAATGCTTTACTACATAATGCAAGAAATAGTACATCATCCTTAATAGCTTTTAATACTGCGTATGGATTAAACCTAATTCTGCTTTTAGGTTTCCATTGATTATCTAGTTTATTAGGCATGACATCATCCCAAGATAATCCAGCACTCTTTATAACATCCTCCCATGAACATCCAGCAAAACAATTACCAATTAGTTTATCTTCTTTAAACTTAAGACCTAAACTAGCAGATGTATCATTATGTGCAGGACATAAACATTGATACTCATCTTCGCCTGACTTATAAACCTTTTCAAACCTTGATAATATTTCAGCTTTCTCTAGCATCTTCTAATTTCTCCCATATCATTTCTCTTATCTGATACTTGCGACCTAGTGGGATCTCATTCTTACCCCAATGCCAACAACATTGCCTTGTAACATTCAGTTTCTTTGCTAGTGTAGGTATGTTTACCTCCAAAGCATTTAATGTAGAATCCAATGTTATGTCTTCAATGTTAATAATTTTTCTCCATTCTTTTTGTTGTGTTTGATCTTGCATTTATTTCTCCTTATTTAAAATTGCGTTACGCACTAAAAGTGCAAACTCTTTGTTATGCGGATTAGCATCTGGAACATTATTTCCAGATAATATATCCATCCAATCCTGTACATCTTTATGATCATCAGGTTGATCTTGTATACTATCAAGATACTCTTGTTTAGTTTGTATTTTTTTAGTTAAAGTTTTTATTTCTTTGCTTAGTTTTTTAAGTTTATTGTCAATTTTATTTTTATTATATCTCCTTCCTGTATCGCCATATCCTATTAATTTACTCATCTTCACTCTCCTCAAACTCCTCGGTTAAAAAATCATCTATAACATTTGCTACATGATTAGGTATATGAGTTTTATTATCGTGAGTGTCCATAACAACCTCATTACCATCTTCGTCATAAGCTACTAATTTCCATGCAGTTATCTTCATCACGCTTCCTCCATATAATAATCAGGTTCATTTCTTGGATCATCTTGCATAGCTTCATAGATATGCTCATATGCTCTATCAACCTCATCATCTGATAGCAGATAGTCTTGCTCATATCCATCATCATCAATGTAAGATCCTGTACTGCATATAACAGGGAATTTACCCTCATCATATTCAATGTCATATAAAATATTTATAGGTACTTCTACTTCATCTAAGGCTTTATTAAATACCCAACCTGTTGTTTCCCAATCGTTTGTGTACCATGATTTATTCATTGTTATTCCTTATATTGTTAATAAGTTTTTACTTCATGAAAAATACTAATACAAGTTAAATTAATTGTACAATTTATTTTACTTATCAAGATTATTTGCGTGATTTATTTTATTTATAGCAGATCAATTGCTTATTCATTTTATAGATATAGACTAGGAAACTTTTTTGAATCATGATAAAATCGAGCATTCTTTATGGATAAATGCTTTTGACCTTAAGAAATTTCCCTCAAATTATTTATTATTAAAAGAGCATTCTTAAAAGAGCATTCTTAAAAGAGCATTCTTAATAAATGATTTTATCATTGCATAATTTAAACGCCCATTATTTTATCTATTAAAAATATATAACATTCTTTTTATATACTCTTGAAAAATATATAAAATTAGTTTATAATCTAGAGTATTAAGGGATCATATCGCTTAAAATTTATATAAGGCTCTTCATGAGTCTTTTTTTATTTTTGGTATATAGGTATCAAGTAGACAAAAAAAAGCCTGTAACGGATGATTACAGGCTTTAATTATTACAGTTTTAAGTTATTTTCTTAGTTTTAATATATCACTAGTGGTTTTTAAATTTTGGCTGACTTTATGCCTTGCAAAAATAACCGCTTCGTTATATTCCATAACTTTTAAACATTCGCTAAGATATTCATTAAACATTTTTTTAATTGCAATTTTTTGATTCATACTTAAACCCTTATAATTTTTTTCAGCTTTAGATAAAATACTCATGATTTAACCCCTTTTAAATATTGTTTAAATAGTTTTTTACATTCTTTAATTGGATAATAAAAATATATTTGCTTATAATATTGATTATTTTTAATATCTGTAATTGTTATTGATCCATTGTAATTTTTTGTTACTAACATGATTAAACCCCTTGTATAATGAATTGTGAATCTAAGCCTAATTGAATTTCTTTTTTAGATCCTTTCGCATATAATGCAAGAATTGAGTTTTTAGGCTTAGTGAATGTCAGATCGTTATCATCTCCGCTTAATACTTTGCGATTGTGAAATTTAACGGGTATTGATTCAACCTTATCAAATACTGTAGCGATTCTCATCCCCTGATCAATAGCACGCTTATTATATTTTTGAAAATCAGGTTTTCCCGAATATGAGAATGTAAGATCATAATTTTTAGGAAACTTAGAAATTCCATTCATAGACTTATACCTATTTGGTATTTTGGTATAATCCATAAATTGAATATTTGGGAATAATTCAAAAATATTGTGATAAGTAATATTGTTATGAATAAAATGAATATTTTCATATCGAATATCAGATGTTCCATTTAACCTTATTAATGGTTTCAAGTTTAATTTAAGAGCTTTTTTCTCAAGTGCTTTTATTTCTTTTATTAATTGATTGAAATATTCAGCCTGATTATTTAAATATAATTTGGTTCGCTCCAAGCGTGCAGATTGTACATTTTTAAACTTTCCACGCCCTGAATAATATAAGCATGAATCTATACAACCCGCTTTCTCAGCCATTGGGCAAAGATTAACACCGCTTGTCTTATAAGGTGCTAAATATTGAATACCTGTTAAATATCCATATTTAGTGTTTTTTGAGGTCTTTGCATTTGTATCAATTGATAATAATTTCATTTTATTTAATCCTTTTAAATTCAATGAGTTAATGTTTTAGCGTATTTAATAAGCGTTATAATATTTATTAAATACCTACAGGAAATATTTTTCCTTCCAATATTAGATAAAGAAAGGGAATATTTAAGATAGTTAGTATTATTAAAAGCTTTTCTAAGTTACTCATGATAATGATCCTTTTTAATTAATGTAAGATAATTTTAACATACTATATTAAATAATGTCAAATACTTTTAACAATTAAATAAATAAATATGAAAAAAGAAAATAATATAATCGATGCAGGAAAGGTTGATTTTAAAATTGATCTAGCAAATAATAAAAAATCTCAGGTTCGCAAAGTAGGAAGACCCGCCCACCTTAAAACCCCGCATACCGCATCTCAGGTTACGCAAATGTCTATAGTAGGAACTAGGTATGAAGACATCGCCCTTATGCTTAATATATCTCACGATACGCTTACCAAGTATTACAAGGTAGAATTAGAGAAAGGTCGTATAGAAGCTAACGCTGCGGTTGCAGGAACATTGTTTGAGAAAGCTAAACAAGGAGATACATCCTCTATGATCTTCTGGCTTAAGACTCGTGCTCAATGGTCAGAAAAAAATACTACAGAACTAACAGGAGAGGGGGGTGCACCCATTAATATCAAAGTAGTTACTGGAATAGATTAACAAACCCCAGTACCCAAATTTTTTGCGGAATAAAATGACAACAATTTTTACACATATTATCCCTATAGCATTAGGATTCTTTGCTAAACTACTAGCAATCAAATCTAAACAGGCACATGATCAGCAGAGTTTAATGCTGCAAGCTATGTCTGCTAAAAAATTACAAATAGATACCGCTAGAGAAGCCGCAAGTAAAGAGTCTAAAATGGCAGCATGGAATAGACGATTCTTAATTATTGTAATACTAGCGTTAGTAGCAATATACCCACTAGCAGGACTATTAGATGTAGAAACTATCATCCCTGTAACACATGAAGGATGGAGTTTTTTAGGGTTATTTAGTATAGGCGATACCACTACCTTTGAAACAGTAAAAGGTTTATATAAATTTGATGAAATATTCCAATGGGCAACTCTTATTATAGAGTTCTACTTTGGCGGACAACTAGCAAAGGCAAACTAAATGAATGGTTTATTAGAACAATTAAAAGAAATACCATTTATAGGTGGATTACTTGCTTCTAATGTAGCCACAAAACCTAATGGTAATGGTTTGTTAGCTGCTCAACCATCAGATAGTGTTGATCCAAATAGCAATATAGATTTTGATTTTATAAAAGAGCAAGAAGGTTTTGAGCTTAAAGGATATGTGCCAGAAGATAAGGATGGTGTACTTGGAAAATCTGGCGTAACTATTGCTTCTGGATTTGATATAGGACAAAGAAATGAACAAGATTTGGTAGGATTGCCTAAAGATATACAGATAGCATTAAAACCATATTTAGGGTTAAAAAAAGAAGCTGCTGTTAAAAAATTAGAAAAAGATCCTTTAACTCTTACTAATGATCAAGCACAAATAGTCAATGAGTTTGCTAAAAAAACAACTATAAATAAATTAAAAAAACAATGGAAAGAAACAACAGGTAATGATTTTGAGTTATTACCAAAAAATAAAGCAACGCCTATTGCTTCAGTAGCATTTCAATATGGTAATTTAGAAACTGAAACCCCTAATTTTTGGAAACAAGTTACTACCAATAATTGGGATGCCGCAAAGAAAAATTTAGCTGATTTTGGTGATGATTACGGAGAAAGAAGAAAGAGAGAATTAGATTATTTTATTCAAAATAAATATTCTCCAAATTTGTATGGCGAAGACCCATCAATTCCTACTATCACTATTCGTGGTGGTGGAGCAAGATAATAAACGATATTTAGGAGTTACTATGTGGTCATGGCATTTTTTTATGGGATTACAATTTGGTTTTGAGTTTTATGAAGCTGAAAAAATAGATGACAGTAAGAACAAAACCAACTATAGTTACTTTATAATTGATGTAGGGTGTTTGCGAATACAAAAATGCGAACAAATTTTTAATGTCTGATAAGGAAAAAGAAAATGGGAGCAGGGTACAAGGACAAGCCACAGAAAATGTACAACAAGAAAAAGAAAACCAAGAAAAAAAACAAAAAGAAATAGATAAAGAATTAGAAGTATTGAGAAGATGGTTTGAAACACAAGGAGGTTGTGAGTGAGTTCACCAAAACCTAATAATCCTGCCTTATGGTCAAGAGTAAAGGCAGCAGCAAAAAGAAAATTTAAAGTATATCCTAGTGCTTATGCTAACGCATGGGCATCTAAAGAATACAAAAAGCGAGGTGGCACATGGTCTGGCAAAGACAATCGTGTAGCCAAGAAAAAGCGTGGCTAAAAGTGGATTAGGTAAATGGTTTGATGAGGAATGGACTGATATAAAAACAGGAAAGGCTTGTGGTCGTAGTGGTAAAAAAGACAGCAAAAGAGCATATCCTGCTTGCAGACCTAAAAAAGTAGCAAAGAAAATGACGGCTGCTGAAAAAAAGACAATGGCTAAAAAGAAAACAAGTTCTGCTAGAAAAAAATGGAATGTAACTTCATCTGGAAAAAGGAGAAAGGCATAATGAAAGGTGTAAAACATTACACTAGAAGTGGTATGGAATGGAAAGGCAATACACACAAAATGCCCAATGGTGATTTGCATACGCATAAAAACCATACAAAAACATCTGAAAAGCTATACCACTATGGTGAGCTTTCTAAAAAATCACAGCAAAGAGCGAAAGCATAATGTCTATAAAGTACAGAGGAGAAACTTTTTCTGGTTATAACAAACCAAAAAGAGCTAGAACAAAAACAAAAAAATTTGCTGTACTAGCAAAAGAAGGAGATAAAGTTAAATTAGTACGCTTTGGTGATGCTAATATGACGATTAAAAAAGATCAACCAGCAAGAAGAAAATCATTTAGAGCTAGACATAAATGTGATGAAAAGAAAAGTAAACTATCAGCAGGGTATTGGTCTTGTAAGAAATGGTAAAAGTTATAATCTTGTGTTTATTACTACAAGGTTGTACTTATTTTATACATAACGAGTATTATCAGTTTATAGATAAAAGTAAAAATATCTATGATGCTAGTACATTATTTACAAACGAAAAATCTAGTACAGAATTATTTTTAGAAGCACTAAAATCAAGACCGAGAAGAATTACAGGTAATTCATGTGGGGGTAAAATGTATTCTGATTACCCTTGTATGGAAGCAGAAGGTTGTATTATATTAAATTAAAAGGGTAACGACCTCGTAAGAGAGTTACATAATATGGACAAACAAATAACAACAGGCTATATTCCTAGACCACCACAAAAAGAAATACATAAGATGGTAAAGGATAGCCGTTTTAGTGTAGTAGTAGCTCATAGGCGTATGGGTAAAACAGTCTGTGCTATAAATCAATTAATACATAGTGCAATAAAATGTGATAAACCTAACCCACGATTTGCTTATGTAGCACCAACTTACAATCAAGCTAAACGAATAGCATGGGATTATTTACTAGAATACACTAGACCATTAAATGGTAAAGCAAATATTGCTGAACTGCGTGTAGATTTTATGGGTAGGCGTATTAACTTATATGGTGCAGATAACCCTGATAGTCTGCGTGGAATTTACCTAGACGGGTGCGTTCTTGACGAGATTGGGAACATTAATCCTACATTATTCACAGAGATTGTCAGACCTGCCCTTGCAGACCGACTTGGCTACTGCGTAGCTATGGGTACCCCTAAAGGTCAAAATCATTTTAAAGACTTGCGTGATAGAGGTTCAAGAAGTGAAGGATGGGAACTACTAGAGTTTAAATCATCTGAAACAGGCATTGTAGACAAGCAAGAGTTGCTCGCAGCAAAAGCTGAAATGGGTGATGATAAGTATATGCAAGAGTTTGAGTGCAGTTTCAATGCACCTGTAGAAGGCTCTTACTATTCATCTATTATTAATGATGTAGAAGCAAATAATCAAATTACAGATATACCCAAAGACGAACTAGCAAGAACTTATACTGGTTGGGATCTTGGCATATCAGACAGTACCAGTATATGGGTAGCACAGCTAGTTAATAAAGAAATAAGACTTATAGATTTTGTAGAAAATCATGGTGTAGGTCTTGATTACTATGTTAATTGGTTGCGAGAACACGATTATATGTACGCAACACACATATTACCTCATGATGTAGCTGTTAGAGAATTAGGTACAGGTAAATCTAGAAAAGAAATACTAGAAGAAGCTGGATTAAATATTACTATAGCAACAAAATTAACTGTTATGGATGGCATATCATCAGCACGCAAAATATTACCACGCTGTTGGTTTGACAAAGATAACACTAAACAAGGGTTAGATGCACTACGCAACTATCGTAGAGTATTTGACGAAAAAAGAAATGTATTTCATGACCGACCATTTCATGACTGGGCATCTCACGCAAGTGATGCGTTCCGTTATTTAGCTGTAGGATTAGATGAATCACCTATGGAAGCATGGTCTAAACCACTAGAGATTAATACCAAATGGATAGTATAAATGGACTATGATAAAAAAAATATGGATAAAGATTCAGATGAAAGCAGAGCATTGCTTAATATTGTTGAATCCCACATTGATGATTCTTTAGGATTCATTGAAACTGAAACATCTCAAGAAAGACAAACAGCACTAGAGTATTATCTTCGTGAGCCTTATGGTAACGAAGTAGAAGGTCGTTCTCAAATTGTAACTGGTGAAGTGGCAGAAGTAGTAGATGGTGCATTGCCACAAATTATGAAGGTATTTACTACCTCATCTAAAGCAGTAGAGTTTGAACCAGTTAATGTTGGTGATGGTGCTATAGCAGAACAAGTAACTGCTTATGTAAATCATATATTTTATAAAGATAACAACGGATTTGAACTAATGCACGATTGGTTTAAAGACGGATTGTTGCAAAAGGTAGGCGTATTAAAAGCATACTGGGATGATAAAAAAAATACAACAAAAGAAAAATATGAAAATTTAACTGAAGATGAGCTTGCAATGATTATGCAAGACGAAGAAATAGAAATAATAAGTCAAGAATCGGTAGAAGAAATAATAGAACAAGAACCACAACCAGCAGTAGATCCTATGACTGGGCAACCTGTAATGGATGAAATGGGTATGCCTATGATGATGGATGTGCCACCAATTGTAAATGTTTACTACAATGTTAAATGCAAACGCACTAAAGATTCATCTAAAGTTAAAATAGAAAATGTAGCTCCTGAAGAATTTTTAATAGATAAAAGAGCAACTACTATTGAAGATGCTACATTTGTAGCACAAAGAAGTTTAGTTACTAGGTCTGATTTAATTGCTATGGGTTATGACCCAGAAGTAGTAGCAAGTCTAGCAACAGGTGATACATTAGATTATACTCCTGAAAGAGTTGCACGATTTGGAGCAGGTGAGCAACCATTTAACACCAATGACTCTAATGATGAGTCTATGGAAATAGTAGAATACTATGAGTGTTATGTCAGAACAGATATGGATGAAGATGGTGTAGCAGAACTACATAGAGTTTGTTATGCAGACAATCAAATATTAATGAGTGAGGAATGTGATTATGTACCATTCCATTCTGTATGCCCTATTCCTGTACCACATAAATTCTTTGGTCAATCATTAGCAGATAGAGCTGTAGACCTACAACTTATTAAATCTACAGTTACTAGACAAATGCTAGATAACTTATACCTTACTAACAACTATCGTGTTGGTGCAGTAGAAGGTCAAGTAAATTTAGATGATCTATTAACCTCTACAGCAGGCGGTGTTATTCGTATTAAGAATCCTAATGCGTTAGTGCCTATGACTGTACAGTCTAGTGCTGCACAATCATTTCCTATGCTTGAATATTTAGACTCTATACAAGCTAAACGAAGTGGCGTATCAGATGCACAACAAGGACTAAACCCAGATATATTATCTAATGTAACTGCTACAGCAGTATCAGCTATGACATCTGCTTCACAAGGCAAGTTAGAATTAATAGCTAGAATATTTGCAGATACAGGTATGACCTCTTTGTTTAAAGGTATATTGCAACTTGTTTGTAAGTATCAAGATAAAGAACGCATTATAAAAATTAATAATAATTTTGTTCCTATGAATCCTAGAGAATGGAATACACAATACAATGTAACTGTAAATGTTGGTTTAGGAACTGGTGGTAAACAAGAACAACTAGCTACTATGCAAATGATTCTTGCTAAACAAGAAGAGGTAATTAAAGGTTATGGACTTGCAAACCCATTAGTTAATCTAAAACAATACCGAGATACTTTAGCTAAATTTATTAACATGGCAGGCTTTAAAGATGACTCTGCATTTCTCATGGAAGTATCTGAACAACAAGCTATGCAAATGGCTCAACAAGCTGCACAAGCACCTAAAGAAGATGATCCTAATACAAAAGCAGCTAAAGTTTTAGCAGAGGTAGAAAGAGAAAAAGCTCAAATGAAAATGCAAGAGCAAATGGCAAAAATAAATTTAGAAAAAGAACAAATGGAATTAAAAGCTCAAAAAGAAATGCTTGAACTTCAACAGCAACGCATGGAGTTTGAAAAAGAAATGGCATTAAAAGAATTAGAATTAGCACAAAAAGCAGCTAATGATAATAAGAAATCTGATCTAAATCAGTCTAAAGAACTTATTAATGCATTAGATAAAATAAATAATATAGCAAGTAGATAATGAATAAATCAGAAGCATTTAGAAACCTTCTACAAAGTCAAGAATTACTTGATGAAATAGAAGCTATGAAAAAAGAATTAACCGAATTAATCATTAACTCTGATATAGAGCAAGAAGAAGTGCGACATCATGCTTACCTCCGTATCAAAGTAATTAATGAGATCATGAATCGTTTTGAATCCATTGCTAAAGATGATGAGATAAAAGACAAATCATGGAAGATATTATAGGCATATTGCCTGTATGGGAAAGCCACACCTAGATGGCATAAGGAAATATTATGAGTGATGACACCATGACTTCCGAAACAACGGAAAGTGGAAATCTAACAGTATCAGATGCAGCTTCAACTATTGAAGGTATGTTATCTACACCAGAGGACTCCACAGAGCAACCAGAAGTTGTAGAGGAACAAATTGAAGAAGTAGAGGAAGTAGAGGAAACTGAAGTAGAAGAAGAAACCGAACCAGAGGTTGAAACAACCGAAGAAGAGGTAGAAGAAGAAACTGAAGAAGAATCCGAAGTTGAGGAAGAAGAAGTAGTTGAGGAAGAACAAACTTTCACCATTAAAGCAGCAGGTGAAGAAAAAGAAGTTACCCTTGATGAGCTTAAGAAATCCTATCAACTCGGCTCTGATTATACTAAAAAGACTCAAGAAGTAGCTGAACAGCGTAAAGTCATTGAGCAAGAAGCTAAAGCTATTATTGAAGCTAGACAAGTTAGAGATGATTATGCTCAAAAACTTCAAGCAGTAGAACAATTCTTAACTGGTACTAATGACAAGCCAGAAGATTTAGCTGCTATGAAAGAGAACGACCCAATAGGATATGCAGTTAAGGTCGCAGAAATGACCGAAAAGAAAGAACAGTTACAGGCTGTGCAAGCTGAACAAAAACGAATTGCTGATCAGCAACAATCGGATAGAACAGCACAAATGCAAGAGTTTGTACAAAAAGAAGCAAAAAAACTAGCAGAATCCTTACCAGAGTTTTCAGACAAAGCTAAAGGCGAACAACTCCGAAGTGAGATTCGTAACTATGGCAAAAAGGTTGGTTTCACAGACGAAGAGTTATCTCAAGTCTATGATTCACGCCATGTACTCGTGTTACATAAAGCTGCACAATACGACAAACTAATGGCAGGTAAAGCTGGCGTTAAGAAAAAAGTCGCTAAAGCTCCCAAGATGGTTAAGTCTGGAGCTAAAGTAAAGCAAACAGTAACCGATACGCAGAAAAAACAAATGAAACGGCTACAGCAAACTGGTGATGCCAGAGATGCAGCAGCTATTTTTGAAAACTTTATTTAAGGAAAAACAATGGCAGAATTTAGAACTTATACAGCTATTGGACAGCGTGAAGATTTAAGCAACACAATCTACAGCATTGCTCCAACAGAAACACCAGTAGTTTCATCTATTGGTAAAACAAAGGCAACAGCAACTTACCACGAATGGCAAACTGACTCACTAGCTGATGCAGTTATTACAGGTCTTGTAGAGGGTGCTGATGCTTCAGGTGCTTCTGATACTCCTACAGTTCGTGTAGGTAACAGAACACAAATTCAAGGTAAAACAGTACATATCTCTGGCACTCTTGATGCAGTTGATAAAGCAGGTCGTAAGTCAGAAACAGCTTATCAATTAGCTAAAGCAGGGCAAGAGCTCAAACGAGATATGGAAAAAACTATTCTTGCTAACACAGCACAAAATGCAGGTGATGCTTCTACAGCAAGGGTACTTGGTTCTATTCAATCATGGTTATTAACTAACTATGTTACAGAAGCTACAGCAGGTTCTCCAGCAGGTCCTGTAGGTGGTAACGGAACAGCTACTCGTACTTCAGCAGGTTCTGGTAACTTCCTAGCTTTTGGTGAAGATAAACTAAAAGAATGTGTTAAAAAAGTTTTTGAACAAGGTGGCAACCCAACTTTATTAGTTGTACCTCCAACACAAAAACAAGCAGTATCAGCATTTGCAGGTATTGCAGCACAGCGTTACATGGCTCCATCAGATAAGCAAACTACTATTGTAGGTGCTGCTGATGTTTATATGTCAGACTTTGGTACTTTATCTGTTGTACCTGACAGATTTATGACTAGAGATACAGGAACAGGAACAGGAGAACAAGCTCTTGTACTTGACCCTTCTATGGCATCTATTGCAACACTTCGCCCATTCCAGTCTAACCTATTGGCTAAATCTGGTGATAGCGAAAAACATCAAATGCTTACAGAGTACACTCTGCAAGTATCTAACGAGAAAGCACATGGTATCGTTGCTGACTTATTAGTATCTTAATACTAATTGATATATGCCCACTTCGGTGGGCAGTATCATAAGGATTATTATGGGTAAATTAAACGACCAATTAAAAAACAAACAATTTAGAAAAGCAAAAAAACACGACACAGACAATGGTTCTGTTATAGAGGTTGCACAAGATGTAACTGATATTGTAGAAAAAAACAAACAAGAATATAACCAAGCTAGTACATCTTGGGGTAATGAGATGTTTGACAATAAGATAGCATCTATTCCCATGACTGTAATTGATAGATTAAACCAAAAAGGCATCATGAGAGGGTTTCATGTATTAGACCAAAAGAAGTTTAAAGAATGGTTAAACGACCCAGACAATAGATTTTTTAGAACAAAACAAGGTAGAATATAATGGCATTTTTTGGTGATTTTGCACAGTTACAAGCGACTATTGCTAGTTACTTGGCTCGTACTGATTTAACAGACCAGATTCCAGAGTTTATTAGACTTGCACAAGATAGATTAAGTAGAGATTTGTATATTAGACAAACGCTTAAAGTAGCTACTACTAAAACTACAGCAGGTGATGCTACAGTAGAATTACCAGCAGACTTTGTAGCTATGAAAGATTTGCATATATCATCTACTAACCCGATACAAACAGTTACTTTTCAATCAACCAGTAACTTTTTTAGAAATGCAAGAGTTTTAGTATCAGGACCACCAACTTTTTATACATTGCTTGGTAGTGAGTTTCAATTTGCTCCTGTACCTGATACAGATTACACGCTAAAAATGGTCTACTATCATAAACCACCATATTTAAGCGACACAGTTTCATCAAACCTTTGGTTGGCAACAACACCTGATTTACTGCTTTACGCAAGTTTAGGTGAGGCAGAGCCATTCTTGATGAATGACGAAAGAATTGCAACTTGGTCAGCTATGTATGACAGAGGTGTTAATTCTTTACAAAAATCAGATGATGAAGCTGACTTTCCAGCTCATCCACTTTCTATTACTAACTCAACGAGGTAAATTATTATGAGTGATATGTCTAGCTTTTTAAAAGTTAAACTTTTAAATCTTACATTAAATGGTACAGCATACGCAGGTATGAATAGTCCGTATGTTTCTTTACACACAGCAGACCCAACAGATGCAGGTACTGGTACAGAAGTTTCTGGTACTGGTTATGCAAGGGTTCAAGCAAGTTTTAATACAGCAACAGGTACTGATGCTTCTGAAACTACAGATACAGACACAACTTGGTCAGCAGCAGGCTCTGGAGGATGGGGTACTGTAGGATGGATTGGACTATGGGATTCTGCTATCGGTGGAAGTAACAATATGATTTATCATACAGCTCTAGATGCATCTAAAACTATTGATGAAGGTGATGTATTTAAAATTACAGCAGGTAACCTAACAGTAACATTAGCATAGAGGATAAATCATGGCACTTATTGTCAAAGATAGAGTACAAGAAACTACCACGACTACTGGTACTGGTACAATTACATTAGCTGGTGCTAAAGCAGGGTTTCAATCTTTTGCAGCTATTGGTAATTTAAACACAACCTACTATGCTATTAAAAGTGGAAACAACTACGAGGTAGGAATAGGTCAATATACAGCATCAGGCACTACCTTATCTAGAGATACTGTATTAGAATCTAGTAATAGTGGTAGTGCAATTACTTTAGCTGGTACGAGTGATGTATTCTGTACTTACCCTGCCGAAAAAGCTGTAGTATTAGATTCGTCTGATAATATTAGTGGCAGTAATGTGGTAGTAGAAGCTAACATTACCAACAATGCAGTTACTACTGATAAAATCAATAATGATGCAGTAACAGTAGCTAAACTTAATTTAATATCTACTGGCTCTGTTCCTAGTGTAGAAGCTAAAGGTACATCAGGAGTTACAGATGGTTATATACAATTAAATTGTTCTGAAAACTCTCATGGTATTAAACTAAAAAGTCCACCACATAGTGCAGGAGCTAGTTACACCTTAATATTCCCTACAACGGATGGTGGCACAAGTGAGTTTTTGCAAACTAATGGCTCTGGTACATTAACTTGGGCAGTACCTACAAACACCACTTATTCAGCAGGAGCAGGTATAACTCTTGGTGGTACAACCTTTACATTAGATTTAACCAAAGACCAATCGTGGACTGGTTCACAAAGAAGTACACCAGTTGCTGATAATGATTTATCGTTTGACCAAGATGGTGCTAATAACTTTACTTGCACACCTACTGGTGGGGGTACATTAACATTTACCAATCATACAGCAGGTCAATCAGGATATATATTATTAGTCAATGGTAGTAACTATGCTATTACAGCTCATGCTAATACTAAAATTACTGCAACTGACCTAGCAACTATTAGTGTTACAGGTTCATACTTACTATCTTATTTTGATAATGGTACAAACGCTTATATAACTGTAAGTGCATCTTACGGATAAGGATTAAATGGGAATACTAAATAACAGTAACGCTATATCTGTAGATTCAGGTTATGACATAACGGATAGCTTACGCTTTCGTTCATCTGCTAGTGCTTATTTAAATAGAACTCCATCTAGTGATGGTAATCGTAAAACATTTACTGTTTCTATGTGGGTTAAAAGAGGAACGCTGGGAGTAGAGCAAAAATTAATAACTGCTCATGGAGGTAATGATAATAATGGGTATTTTGAATTAAAGTTTAATTCAAGTGACCAACTTTATTTTGGAGTATATACAACTGGCTCTACATCTGCTGCTGTTTTTCGTGACCCATCTTCTTGGTATCATGTAGTTTTAAAAGTAGATACTACTCAAGCATCTTCAGCTAATAGAGTAAAAGTGTATGTTAATAATACAGACCACACTGTTGATGTAGGAGGTACTCTAACACAAAATACTGACCTAGCTTGGAATAGAAATGTTGCACATTCTATTGGTAGAGATACAAGAGATACAAACAAATATATAGATGGTTATATAACAGAAGTACATAATGTAGATGGCACAGCATTAGCACCAACAGATTTTGGTGAATCTGACAGTAACGGAACTTGGATACCTAAAAAATACACAGGCACATATGGCACTAATGGTTTCTATTTACCTATGAAACCTACTACACAAGCTACAGGATTTAACACAGTTACTTATACTGGTAATGGTGGCACACAAGATATTACAGGTGTAGGTTTTACTCCTGATTTAGTGTGGATTAAAGGTAGGTCAGTTGCTTCAGGTTATATTACAGGACATTCAATTTTAGATACTATAAGAGGAGCAAGTAACGAACTATCTTCAAACACAACTAATGCTGAAGGTGCTTTAAATAATTCTCTATATGGAGATATGACTTCTTTTAATAGTAATGGATTTACAGTTATTGATGGAAGTGATACAAGCTATGATACATATAATGGTTCTCAAGACAAATATGTAGCATGGTGTTGGGATGCAGGAGGTTCTACTGTTACTAATACTGATGGCACAATAGATTCACAAGTTAGAGCTAACCCATCAACTGGTTTTTCTATTGCTACTTACACAGGTAATGGAGGAACAGCAACTTTTGGTCATGGTTTAGGTGTTGAACCTAAAATGGTTATAATTAAAAACAGAAGTCAAGCAGATGGATGGTATGTTTGGCATACAAGTAATAGTGCTGGAGTTTTTGGATATTTATTTTTAAATGATACTGACCAATTAAGAAGTTCTACGCCACAATTTGGCTCTACATTACCAAGCAGTTCTCTTATTAGTTTAACCTATAATACAAATGATTGGGCAAATGCAAGTGGTGAAGATTATGTAGCTTATTCTTTTGCTGATGTAACAGGCTATCAAAAACTAGGTTCTTACACAGGGAATGGAAGTACATCAGGACCTACTATAACAACTGGATTTAGACCTGCATTTGTAATGGTTAAAAGAACTGATGTAGCAAAAGATTGGATAATTATAGACAACACAAGAGATGTAAACAATCCTGCAAAACATAGATTATTTCCAAATTTATCTGATGCAGAAAGTACATCTCAAAGTCCATTAGAACTTTTAGATGATGGTTTTAAAGTAGTAGTTTCAGATAGTAATTATAATGCTTCTGGTGGTACATATATTTACCTAGCTATTAAAGACACTAGAGATGAAAAATTCAATTTTGATGCTAGTGGTAATAAAAACAACTGGACACCTAATAACATAAACAGTAATGCTTCAGGTGAATCTAGTTATGATTTGATGTCAGATGTACCTACGCTAACAGATGAAGATACAAGTAACTTTGCTGTAATAAATCCGCTTCATATTGCAGGAACAGCATCTAATGCTAATTTAACTCATACAAATTCTTCTGGAGGTTCTTGGCAAAATTCTTTTGGCACAATTCATATATCAAGTGGTAAATGGTATTGGGAAGGTACTGTAAGTGGAGGTATTTATCATACTATTGGTGTCGCTACTTCTGAAATACCTCTTACATATGGGTGGGGAACACCAGCAAGTGGTAGTGCTTTTGGGTATATTGATACGAGCGGAAATAAAATTGGACCAACTGGTTATGGTGGTGGAAGTTCTTATGGAGCATCTTTTACATCAGGTGATGTCATTGGAGTAGCACTAGATTTAGATTCAGGAACATTAACATTTTATAAAAATGGAGTTAGTCAGGGTGTTGCATTTAATTCGGGACTAGCTAGTACTTCAGTAACTCCTATATTTGGAGAATATAATTCAGTAAGTTGGGACATTAACTTTGGTCAACGACCATTTGCCTACACACCACCTACAGGCTTTAAAAAACTAAATACATTTAACTTACCTGACTCTACTATTGAAGATGGTAGTGAGTATTTTGATACAGCATTATATACAGGAAGTGGATCAGCTCAATCTATTACAGGAACTGAATTTTCTCCAGATTTTGTATGGGTAAAAAATAGAAGTCATAATGATGGTGACCCATATTATGGTGTTCATTTATTATTTGATAGTATTAGAGGTGTAGGTAATAGAGTAATGTCTTCATCAACTGCTACGGAAGCATTTAGTGCCAATTCTTTAACATCTTTTACTTCTAATGGTTTTAATGTTGGAACAGATAATTCTATAAGTTATAGTGGTGATGCTTTTGTAGGTTGGCAATGGAGAGGTTCAGACTCAACAGCAGCATCTAATACAGATGGCGATATAACATCTACAGTATCTGCTAATACAACAGCAGGGTTTAGTATTGTGACTTACACAGGTAATGGCTCATCAGGTGCTACTTTAGGACATGGTCTAGGAGTTGCTCCTGAAATGATAATAATAAAACGAAGAGATAATGGAAGTGGAGGTACTAATTGGAGGGTATATCACAAAGATTTATCAGCAGGTTATAATTTACAATTAAATGGTACTGGAGCTCAAAGTAATTCTCAAGCTGCTTTTACGACAACTGCACCAACAACTTCTGTGTTTACATTAGGAGACCATGTATCAACTAATGGAAGTGGAGGAACTTATGTTGCTTACTGTTTTGCAGAAGCAGAAGGCTACAGTAAATTTGGTAGCTACACAGGTAATGGTTCTGCTGATGGACCATTTATATACACAGGGTTTAGACCTGCATTTGTTATTACTAAAGTTGCAACAGGTTCTAGTGTTCAAGGGTGG
>WLWE01000610.1_pt1 | contig 30261 bp, 41 predicted proteins | sample 6718301 | NCBI WGS metagenome assembly WLWE01 (sample SAMN12718691, study PRJNA515312) | sponge metagenome | isolation source: marine sponge | host: Mycale hentscheli | place: New Zealand: South Island, Marlborough, Capsize Point | collected 2003-05-01 | reverse complement strand
TGAAGAGCTTAAAAAAGCCGGTATAGAGATGGAGTCTAAACATCAAGGAGTAGATAACTTTAGGAAATATTTGGAAAAAAATACAAAAGGTTGTCAGTACTTGTTTGAAAAATTCAGAAACGCTTTATCTCCTACTGAGTGAAACTCTACGACATTAGTGGAAAACTTGTAAATAAAGGGGTAACGAAGTATCGAGTAAAATGGGAGAAAGAATGTAGATCTAAATTTCAATACAACGTAAAACAGTTTTTTAAAACGTTTTGGTATGGTCAGGTTTGTTATGAAGAGTTTCCAGTATATGGAACTAGAATGAAGGTGGATTTGGTAAATATGACCAAAAGAATAGCTGTTGAAAGTCAAGGTAATCAGCATGAATCTTTTAATAAATTTTTTCATAATAATTCTAGGGCTAATTACTTAAGATCAATGACAAGAGATCATGACAAAAGAATATGGTTAGAAAATAATGATTTTAAAATCATAGAGATTTTTGAAAAAGAGGTAAACTTACTGTCAAAAGAGTATATTCTAGATAAGTTTGGAATAGATATTTAAAATAGTGTAATATTTTGATATAAATGAGTAAAAAAGAGAGCACTAGAATACCAGAGCCACTTCTGGATCAAATTAGTGAATGGTCTTGCGGGGGTTTTATGTTGTTTAACTTTGATGAAGAAGGTAATCCACAGGTCTACTCCAAAGTGGAGAGCGAAAAAAACGCTATGTCGTTGCAATACCTTGTGAATCATTGGACTCAGGCTATGGAGTCTATGAATTCAGACGCTTTTATTAACAATATGACTGGCTCGTTCTCAGAAGACCCAGAAGAAGGATACGAAGAAGGATACGATGATGAGTGATACAAATATTAACGAATACTACCCCAAAGAAGAGGTGCCACCAGTAACTTTAACAGCAGGAGAATCTTTAAAACCTCAGGTCTCGGCTCCAGATGAAGAAAAAGCAGTCGTTAATGACTCATTATCTTTACAGGAAGGGGTTGATGATTTAGGTATTGATTTACCGGATATCCCACTTCCTGATGATGACCCAATCGAAGATTCTATTAAAGATGAATTTGACGATGCGGCATTTAATTTTGCTATAGTAGGTGTAGGTCAGGGAGGTTCCAGATTGGCAGAATCTTTTTGGAACTTAGGATATCGTCGGGTATGTGTTATTAACACAGCTCAACAAGATCTTTCTTTAATTAAAATACCTGAAGCTAATAAACTTTTAATTGGCGATGGAGGAGCTGGTAAAAATCCTGACGCGGCTGATGAAGTTTTCCGGACTCGTTATGAAGATATTCTTGATTTCCTTAAAAAAACTTTTGGGAATGGTTATGAAAGAGTATTAGTTTGTGCAGGAGCTGGTGGAGGAACCGGCGCTGGAGGGGTATCTCGCGTTTTAGAAATTTGTCATGATTTAAATCAATCCCTTGGAAAAGAAACTAAGGACACTGACGCTAAAGTCGGCTGTATTCTAGCTTTACCCACGAAAGGTGAAGGTATTAAAGTTCAGGAGAATGCAAAGAAAACTACATTGAAAGTGTTAGATCTTCAAAAAGCTGGAGTTATTTCACCTTTAGTTATCTTAGACAATGAAAAAATTAAACAACTTTACCCCAAATTGAGTATCAATCAATTCTGGAGTACGGCAAATAGTAGTATTTGCGCAGTTTTTCATCTATTTAACAAAATTTCAGCTAAGGAATCCGCATATACCACCTTTGATAAAGCTGATTTGGACACGATTTTTTCCTCTGGAATCATTATGTTTGGAGCTACTCCTGTAAAAGACACTAGTGAAACAGGTATATCTTACGCAGTTAGAGATAATTTACGTAAGAATATTCTTGCAGGGGTAGACGCTTCTACAGGTAACGTAGCAGCTTGTGTTATTATTGGTGATAAATACTCTCTTGATAACATCCCTCAGTCCAGTTTAGAGCACGGGTTTGAACAGTTGAGTCGGATGATGGGATCTAACTCAACAGTGCATAGAGGGATCTATGCTGGGGCCAAGAAAGGCATGGCAGTTTATACTGCGATAGGAGGTCTTCAAGCTCCTGATAATTTGTTTGACTATTTCTTTAAAGTTGATAGAGTATACAAGTGATACAGGTACTCTAAAAATTAAAAAAATAAAGTAAATGCCAATATACTCTAATCAGGTCGAGCACCATGTGCTCGGCGGACTGCTTAAACACCCTGACGTCCTCCCTGACATTGACTCTTTTGTAAATGTTGGTGACTTCTACAACGAAGTTCATCAAACAATTTATTGTGTTTTACGAGAATCTATTCTTAATGAGGATAAAATAGATAAAGTCCTAGTCGGTACAAAAATATCCAATTTGGGTATTTCATCGAAAGATGATATAGAAATATATGATTACATAAATACCTTGTATCATACCTCGATAACAAAAAGCGGAGTAGAAGAAGCCTGTAAAGAACTGGTCAAGTTTAGGATTAGAAGAGAACTTAGTGAAACCGCTGATAGAATTAAAGATCATGTCACTAATTCTTCTTGTGAGACTCTAGAGGAGATAATTTCTAAATCTGATTCTATTTATGGTGAGAAGGTTACTACATACTCTTTTGAAGATGACCCGCAAAACGTTTTTGATGATCTCGAATACCTAATTGAAGAAAGGGGTAATAACCCTGTAGATGATACAGGTCTACCGACTCCATACAGTGAGTTTAATCGACTTTTCGGGGGTCTACGAGATGGGAATGTTTATGCTATCGTCGCCAGACCCGCTCAAGGTAAAACTACATTTATAAATGATATATGTTTAGGTGCTGCTGTTAAGGCTGACATACCTGTTTTGGTTCTTGATACTGAAATGACTACTCAAGAAATCCAATTCCGCATGGCTGCTGCAAACACTGGAGTTCCTCTGTGGTATCTTGAGACAGGTAAGTTCAGAAATAATAAAGAGATGGAAGCTAAAGTTCGAAAGTACTTCGCTACCATAAAGTCTCATAAATATTTTCATTACCACGTAAAAAATAAAAATGTTGATGAAATTTGTGCTTTAATTAGAAGGTGGCACATGAAACATGTAGGTAGAGGCAATAAATGTATTATTGCTTACGATTACGTAAAACTTACAGGAGAAAAAGTAAGTCAAAGTTGGGCAGAGCATCAGGCTATCGGCGAAAAGATTGATAAACTTAAACGAATAGCTGAAGAAATAAATGCTCCTTTAATCACGGCTATGCAAATGAATAGAGCTGGAGAGAGTCATAATAGAAGTTCTAGCAATTTAGTAGATGACAGTTCTGCAATTGCTCTTTCTGATAGGCTCCAATGGTTTGCTAGCTTTGTTGCGATCTTTCGGCGTAAAACTATTGATGAGATAGCTTTAGACGGAGAAAGGTTTGGAACTCATAAACTCGTTCCTCTTAAAACTAGATTTCAAGGTAAAGATGCTGCGGGTCATCAAGATTTAATTAGGCGCACCGTTCTTGAAAACATAAATGGAAGAGAAGTGGAAAGTGAAAAATTAATAAACAATTTTTTAAATTTTTCTGTGTCTAACTTTAAAGTAACGGAGCAGGGGTCTCTCGAAGATATTATAAGATTTGAATCTCAAAATTTTGATATACAATCTGGTAACAACAGTGATACTGGACTATTGATATGAGTGATAGCGTAAAGGATATACTTACCCAAATTGGCTACACGCTACGAGATTGCGGAAACGAATATAGAGCTAAACCTCTTTATCGAGATTCAGATAACCATAATGTTTTATGTATTAAAAAAGACACCGGGGTATGGTTTGACTTTAAAGAAAACAAATACGGGAAACTGGAAGATCTAGTAAAGCTGACTTTAAACCTTAAGGATGTTTCTGAAGCTAAAGACTTCATAAAAAACAAGTTTAACTATCAGGCCCCAAAAGTTAGTAAGCCTAAGGTAAAAAGCCAATCTTCTTACAGAACTGATAATTTAAGTAAAATTTATCCAGAATACACATACTGGGAGAACCGGGGGATAGATAAAAGGACATTGGAAGTCTTTGAAAGTGGGGTTATGAAAGACGGTAAATTAAAAGGTAGATACGTATTTCCAATTTTTGATAAATTAGATCGACTAGTGGGCTGCGCTGGTAGAGACGTTACCGGGGGGAGCGCTATAAAATGGAAACTTTTGGGAGAAAAAAAGTTTTGGGTATACCCTTTCAAGTATAATCAAAATCATATCAAGGAGTCTAAAAAAGTTTTTCTGGTCGAGAGTATCGGTGATATGTTAAGTCTGTGGGAGGCTGGTATAAAAAATACCTTGGTTTTGTTCGGGTTAAATGTTTCATCTAAGATTAAACAAATATTAATTATGTTAAACTTGGAGAAAATATACATCTGCCTGAATAATGATGAGAATGGAGCTGGTAATACAGCTTCCCAAAAAGTCTACTCCAATCTTTTGAACCATTTGGACACAAATCAAATTTCTATAGAACTGCCAACTAAAAATGATTTTGGCTGTATGAGTAAGAGTGAAATATTAAAATGGAAAAATCAAATAAACCCGTAAAGGAAAAAATTCTTTCAGCGTCTAGGATTAAGACCCTTGAAACTTGTTCTTGGTCCTATTGGTGTAATTATCATTTAAGAGTCCCTCAGAAACAAAATGAGGGCGCTTTACGAGGAACTGTATGCCATCTAGCGTTTGAGATGCTTGTGAAGCCCAAGCATAAAAAACATTTTACCAAATTAGTTAAAAGTGGTTCTATTAAAAGCGATCCAGCTATCTTAAGGTTAGTCTTGAAGCATCTAACCCAAATGGAAAGAGCTTATGATCTTCCCATGACTAATGAAGAAAATTTTAATCTAGTTGATGAAATGATTCTTGTAGGTTTGAATTGTGACTTCTTTGGAAAAGGCGGTAAGGTGGACAAACCCGAGCACGAATTCTTACTAGAGAGCAAAGACCCCGAATACAAAGTTAGAGGATTTATTGATAAGCCGATAGTTTACAAACGCGGAAAAAAGATTAAAATTGTAGATTATAAAAGCAGTAAATATAAGTTCAGGGGGGAGGAGCTCCATTCAAACATCCAAGCTATGGTTTATACCTTAGCCTCGAAGAAAGAATGGAAAGGACTTAAACCTATGGTAGAGTTCCAATTTTTACGTCACCCCAAACAACCTCTTCAGCAATTGGAGTTTACCGATGACCAGTTAAAAGGTCTGGAATACTATCTGGCGCATACCTTCTCAATTGTAAACAATTTCACTGAAGAAACCGCTAAGACTAATTACGCAGCCGATACAAAGAAAAATTCTTGGATGTGTAAAATAGGTAAGTGGAGATGCCCGTATTTAGACCCTTATGATTACTTTGTTATTGTCGATAAGAGCGGAAAAGAAATTAATAAATCCTTTAAGAAGAAGGACTTGGAGAAAAAACTTTTACCTGAAGAAGGGCAAAAAATAGAGGAGAGAAAATACGATGGATGTCCTCGTCACAAACATCCAAAAGTTACAAACAATATCCTTGACATGTTTTCATGATTTTACTAGAATTGGTCGCATGGAAGAAATAGTTCCTCTTTTTAAAAGTCATTGTAGTTTAGGTAGGTCAATACTAACCTTAGAAAAACCAGAAGATGAAAAAAATTCAGAAGTCAGTGATTCCATATTCGATATAGCTCAAGAAGATAATTTAAAAGAAATTTTTCTTGTTGAAGATAGTATGACAGGTTTTTTGCAAGCGTATACTAATTCACAAGCTTTAGATTTAAAGTTAATTTTTGGTTTACGTTTAACATTCTGTCCAGACTGTTTGGAGAAATCAGAAGAAGGAAGAAAGAACTCTTATAAAAATGTAATTTTTGCACGTAATCACCAAGGGTACAAACAGTTAATTAAAATTTATACTTACGCTGCTCAAGAAGGTTTTTACTATGAACCTAGAATTGACAATCAGAAGTTTAAAGAGTATTATACTGAAGACTTGGTGGTTGGGGTTCCTTTTTACGACTCTTTTCTTTACGTAAATAAATACACAAATTCACATTGTGTACCTGACTTTTCTTTTTGTGATCCTGTGTTTTTTTTAGAGGATAACGATGTATTGATAGATCAGGATTTATCTGCTTCTGTGTTAAATTTTTGTGAGGATAAGTATGAAGTCATTAAATCTAAAAGTGTTTATTATAAAAACGAAAAAGATTTCGGAGCTTACTTAACTCATCGATGTATAAGTAAAAGGACATCGCTTGAAAAACCTAATTTTGAAGGAATGTGTTCAAATGAATTTTCTTACGAGAGCTACAAAAGGCAAGTAAATGGATAGTCACTTAATAAGATTCCAAGAGAAGAAGTTTTTATTTTTAGATTTTGAAACCTTTAACCTAAACCTTAACTGTGAATTTAATTTACCATGGCAAGTAGCCACTCTTCTTATTGAGACAAAAAAAGATGACAATGGTAATTTAAGAAATTATGAAATAAATCGTCAAGATTTGCATCTAGAATGGGACACAGACCTAAAGATAAGTGCTGATGCAAGACGTATAACTGGATACTCAGAAACAAGATTTAAGCAGAAATGTATTGCTCAGGAAGAGGCCTTTAAAGTTATTTATGAGCTTTGTGAAAAATGTGATTATATCGTGGGTCATAATGTTCTGGGGTTTGATATATTTTTATTAAGAGATTGGTACAAGTCTCATGGAAAGCCTTACAAGCATTTGCCTTTTAAAGTTATAGATACTCTTTCTTTTGGGAGATCTCTAGCTATAGATTCCAGTTTCGAAAAAAGCGGTAGTTCACTTTTCGAATTCCAAATGAAGATGTTGAGTGTCAGAAAAAAAGGTCTTAAAACAAGTCTGGGAGCTTTAGGTAAAGCTTACGGCATTGAGCACGATTACGCTAAACTGCATGATGCTTTAGTAGATCTTGAGCTCAACTTAAAAGTTTGGAATAAAATTAAACAACAGATAGATTTTTAATCAAACTTGCTAGCTTCTATAATTACATATGGCTAGTTTAGACTTTGTATACGATATAACAGACAAACTTGAAGAAGACAATATAGAGTACATCGTACTCACTCTCCAAGAAGGTAAAGAAACAGATACAGTAAATATATTTTACAGTACGAAACCAGAGTCGAAAGACTCTATACTAATAGCCCTCGAGAAGCTCACAAAACTTATAAAAGAGAATGACGGTAACGACTCACCAAAAAAAAGAAGACGCCGAAAAAAACCTTAAATTTTCAAGCAGGTTTGAACCTTTAGATTTACCTTTGCATGGTGTTCGGCTCCCGCAATTTAAAATTGAAGATAAACATTTTAAAGAATACGAGATAGATAAGTCTGTTACAAATTTAGAGTTTTTGAGACACCTGTGTAGAAAAAGGTTTAAAGTTTTAGGGCTGGATAAAAAAGATAACAGTAAGGAGTATGTTAAGAGAATGCATAGGGAACTCGATCTTATCGAAGAGCTTGGTTTCGTTGATTACATGCTTCTTGTTTGGAAGGTCGTTAAATTTTGTAGAGATAAAGATATCCCTTTAGGGCTGGGGCGTGGATCAGCAGCCGGGAGCTTAACCCTTTACTTACTGCATGTTACATCTATTGACCCAATTAAATATGACTTACTATTTGAGAGGTTTGTTTCTAAAGCTAGAGCTAAGAAAAACGTAGTTGATGGAGTGACCTATTTGGATGGGGATTTAATGTGCGACGTAGATATTGATGTATGTTACTATCGGAGGCAGGAAATCTTAAAATACCTTAAAGAAGAATTCTCAGGATATAGTTCTAAAATTCTTACATTAAACACTCTCTCAGGAAAGCTAGTCATGAAAGAGTGCGGTAAAGTAGTGTCTGACAAGAACGAAACTGAAATGAATCATGTTTCAGGTATGATTCCAAAGGTTTTCGGGCAGGTTATGGATATTGCGGAAGCTAGAGAAGAAGTAGAAGAGTTCGATAAGTGGTGCAAGGAAAACCCTAAAGTCTACAAAATAGCTCAAAAGATAAAAGGTTTAATTAAAAATAAAGGGGTCCACGCTTCGGCTGTAATGCTTTCTTATGAGAAAACCTTGGATAGCTGCCCCTGTGAGTTAGACTCGTCCAAAGAGCCTGTTTCCACTTTTGAGGCTAATTGGGTTAATAAATTTAACGTTAAGTTAGATGTATTAGGACTTAGAACTTCTTCTGTGGTTTCTGAATGTTGTAAAACTCTTCGAGAATCTCAAGGTTTGGATATATATCCTGAAACTATTGATCTAGATAACCCTGAAATATACGAGCTATTAAATGCAGGCATGCAGGAAGGTCTACCTAATGGTTTATTCCAAATTGAGGGAGATTTAGCTACGCAAACGTGTCTCAAAGTCAAACCTAAGACATTTGAACATTTAAGTGCTGTTTTAGCATTAGCTCGCCCGGGGGCTATGGATTACATTGACCAATATGCTGAATATGTAAACAACGATACATACGATCCTATTCATGAGTTTTTTAATGACATTCTAGGAAAAACTGGAGGTATCGCTTTATATCAAGAGCAGTTAATGGCAATGGCTCATAAAATTGGATTTAGCCTTGATGAGGCGGAGGTATTAAGACGTATCGTCGGTAAGAAAAAAGTTTCAGAAGTCCGAAAATGGAAAAAGAAGATTAGGGATAAAATAAAACAAAAAGGTCTAGATAAAGAAATCGGAGACGTTTTGTGGAAAGTTCTAGAGGATTCAGCTAATTATTCTTACAATAAATCTCATTCAATTTCTTACGCTGCTCTAACTGCTGCAACAGCTTACTTAAAATTTAAATACCAAAAAGAATTTTATTTGTCACTATTAAAGATGACAAAATTCGAACCTAAACCCTTGGAGGAGATATCCAAGATATCAAGAGAGCTTAGGATAAAAGGAATAGAACTTCTGGGGCCTAATTTGCTTAAGTCAGAAATGGATTTTTCCATTGAAGGTAAAAATATTAGATTCGGACTTACTTCAATTAAAGGGATAGCGGAAAAGTCTATAAAGAAATTAGAATCTTTCAAAGATAAGTATTCTAGTAAATTTGATGTTTTTCAAGGTGCGGGTGAAGCTGGTATAGGAGTTGGAATTCTTTCGTCTTTAATTCAAGCTGGAGCTTTAGACGGCAACGTGAAAGAGCCTAGAAGTAAGCTCGTAGCCGAGGCTCAATTATGGAATATTCTCACTAAAAGAGAGCGAGGTTATGTTTTTGACATTGCTGATCAATATGATTATGGGTTGGCAAAGATAGTGCATGTACTTTACGAAGAGCTGAAAGACATAAAAGGTAAGCCTATCATAAAGGAGTCTCGAATGGACACGATTAAAAAACATTTTGAGCCTTACAGAGAGATTTACAAGAAAAATAACAATAATGAAGATTTTGCAAATTGGTACTATGAGAACATTCTCTTAGGATATACTTATGGGAAAAGACTTAAAGATGTTAGCCCCGAATATAGCCACCTTACAACCATTGAGGATTCCTTGAATGAGGCTGAAGGATCTACTGTTACCTTCATCGGGACGATTGAAGATACGTTTAAAAGCAAAAGTAAGAAAGGCACTCCTTACTTTAAAATGACAATTAAAGATGAGACGGCCGAATGCAACGCTATGATTTTTACTCAGAAAAAGAAAGACAATATCGAGATATGTAAAAATTCAAACAATGGAGACTTGCCAAAGAAAGGTAATATTGTTATAGTAAAAGGAACAGTCAAAGAAGGTAATACGGTGTTCGCAAGCAAAGTTAAAGTCCAAGATCAAAAGATTTACATGAAGTTAAGCCAGTTAAAAAAGTAAACAAACTTAATTTCTCAACCCCAACCCCCTAAATTAATAAAGTATTATGTTACAATTCTATAAACCTAACCCAAAAAACACAGGCGCAGCCTGCTCATTCTCTTACAATAAAAAAGATAAAGCAGTATGGGTCAATTTCGTAAAACAATCGAGCTGGAATGGCGATAGCAAAACTGGAACTTTCAGAGGGTCAGGGCCAGACAAAAAAGCTAATTCTAAATTTAACATGACTGAGATAGCTGGTCTGGTTCACGCTATAGAGACTTCTGGCGAGTATAGTAATTACCATGGTAATAGAGAGAGGAATACTAAATTTACATTTTGCCCTTATATGCAAAACGAGAAGCAAATTGGATACAGTTTTAAATTAGCTCAAAGTAATTCGGCCGATGGAACAAACAAGTCTTTTCTCATTGGGTTTAAGTTCGAAGAAGGTCGTCTTCTCAAGCAGTTCCTTCTGACAGTAATTAATAATTACTCTCTCGAATCTATTGAGCAAAGCCAATACGGAAATTCTAACGACTATAATAAAGGGTCAAATAATTACAATAAAAATCCTGACTCAGTTCAGAAAAAAGTAGAAAAAGCTGCTTCGGCTGCGGATAATAATCACAGTGGAAACACTGATGATATCCCGTGGTGATGAAGAAAAAAGTATTATTTCAAACTGATTCTAGTTTAGCTAAAACGGGCTTTGGCAGAAATGCTAAGGCCCTTTTGTCTTATCTATATAAAACAAAAAAATATGAAATAGTGCAGTATTGTTGCGGTACTGATTATTCTAACCCTAGCTTGCAAGCTACGCCTTGGAAGTCTATTGGCACTTTACCAAGTGATCCAGCCGAAAGAAACCGAATAGGTCAAGACGCTGGGCAGGCTAGGTTAGCTAGTTACGGAGGATATTTAATTGATAAAGTTATCAAAGAGGAAAAACCAGATTTCTATTTTGGTGTTCAAGATATTTGGGGAACTGAGTTCGCAATCGATAAACCTTGGTTCAAAAAAATAAATTCTGTTATCTGGACCACCTTGGATTCATTACCTATTCTACCATCAGCAGTTAAAAACGCTCCTAAAATAGAAAATTATTGGATATGGAGCTCTTTTGCAACGAAAGCTCTTAATGAAATGGGCCACTCTCATGTTAAAACAATGCATGGCTGTATTGACACTTCTAATTTTTATAGATTATCAGATGAAAAAAGATTAGAGTTGAGAAAAAATAACAATATAGAAGAAGATGCTTTTATAATTGGGTTTGTTTTTAGAAACCAGCTTCGTAAATCTGTACCCAACCTACTGGAAGGTTATGCAAAATGGAAAAAAGATAACAAGCCAGAACGCAAAACTTATCTACTTTTACATACGTATTGGAAAGAAGGATGGAATATTCACTCTTTGGCTAAAGAATACGGGATTCCAGTAGATGAAATTTTAACAACTTATGTTTGTAAAAAATGCTCGGGTTATCAAGTAAAACCTTACGCAGGAGAAGATAAAGTATGTCCAGCTTGTTATCCTGAAAAAACTCAAATAACTACGAGTGTAGGGTTCGGAGTTTCCGAGCAGCAGTTAAATGAAGTATATAATTTAATGGATGTTTACTGTCACCCTTTTACGAGTGGTGGGCAGGAAATACCTATTCAAGAGGCTAAATTAACGGAGCTAATAACTTTAGTTACAGACTATAGCTGCGGTGAAGAAAGTTGTGAAGAAGGTTCAGCTTCGATACCTTTAAATTGGACAGAGTATAGAGAGCATCAAACGGAGTTTAGAAAAGCTTCTACATGTCCTGTGTCCATAGCTTCATCAATTGATGAGGTTTATAACATGACAACCGAAAAGAGAAGGGAAATGGGCAAGCAAGCGCGAGATTGGGCTTATGATAACTTTTCTGTAGAAGTTGTCGGAAAGAAATTCGAAGACTTTATAGATAACACACCTAATAAAAATTATGACTTTAAAGATGAAGACCCTAATCAGCAAAAAAGAAATTTTCCTGATGGGGTAGTTCCTCATGTTGAAAGTGATTCAGAGTGGGTTTTATCATTGTATAAAATTATTTTAAATATAGACAACCATACAAATGATGAAGGTTACAAAACTTGGATGAATTCTTTAGCTAATAAAGTCCCGAGGTCTCAAGTTGAAGAATATTTTAGAAAAGTAGCTCGAGAACATAATGCTAAATTTTTTCCTATCAAGATAGAAGACTACTTAGATGAAGAAGATGAGGGAAAGCGTATGGTATATGTTATGCCTGAGTCAGAAGTCGATGTTTTTCTTTCGACAGCTCTCTTTAAGTCAATAAAGAATAAATACCCTGAATATAACCTGTATGTAGCTACGAAACCTGAAAATTTTGCTATCCTTTTGGGAAATGAGCATGTTCATGCTACTATCCCTTATAATCCTCAGTTTGATAATACTCTCTATTTGGAAGGCGTTGGTGACACAGGAGGTAATTTTGAAATTGCTTTTACACCACACCTTACTACTCAGAGAGTTAGCAATTATATTCATAATAATAAAGATTTAGTAAATAAAGAATACTTATGCACATTTTAGAATCTTACGCTTTACAAAATGACCTCAAGATAGATTTACCAGAGGTATATGAAAAATATTTCCCCCTCGCTGTAGATAAGTTCATAACTTTAGACACTTCCTCTTTAGGAACTGGTGCAATGATGTATGACTATTGGAATTTAGTTGTTGAGTCTCTATCAGATAGACTTGCAACTCAAGGAATAAAAATAGTTCAATTGGGTTCCAAAAAATGTCAACCTATTCCGGGATGTTATTTAACAGTTGGTCAGTGTGATTTTAATCAACGAAGCTATATAATTAAAAGATCTTTACTGCATCTAAGTGTTAATAACGAATCTTCTCATGTTGCTTCAGGTTTTAATAAAAAACTCGTAGTCGTTTTCCCTAGAAACTGTTACGTAAATCAGTTTAACCCTTATTGGTCTAAGACTGATGACGTTACTATTTTACAGGGGGAGAGCTCTTTAAAAAAACCTTCCTATAATCCAGCCGAGTCTCCTAAAACAATAAACACGGTCAAACCTGAAGAAATTGTTAAAGCAGTACTTCGAAAGTTAGATCTTTTTGAAGAAAGTGATCCCGATTGGCAATACGAAACTTTAAAAATTGGCGTTTCTTATAATCGCAGAAGAATTGAATCAAATTTAAGTCATTTGATAGACCCTAAACAGCTAGGGGTAGCTTCTATTATAGTTAGAATGGATTTAAATTTTAACGAAGCTAATCTTGAAGAGCAGTTAAAACAAGGACCTTGCTCAATAATTACCAATAAAGCTATAAACAATGAAATTATAGATAAATACCACAAGAGTATACTGGAAATAGTTTACTATATCACTGATGATCATGATCCAGACTTCATTAAAAAAATAAAATCTAAATCTATTAAATATATACTAAGAAGTAGGAAAAGTGATGAAGAAATTAATGACCTTAAATTAGATTACTTTGACTATGGTACAATAACGCGAATGGCTCCAAAAAAACAAAATGATTTTAAAGAGCTGAAAGATAAGGACAATTTATTTTATCGATCAAATTATTTTATTATTCATAATCGTAAATTTTATCCCAATACGGCAGCTTTAGCTAGACTACAACAAGGGAGCGAAGTTTTGAATCACGATCCTCATGAAGTGATTGATGACCCCTCTTTTTGGGAGGATGAAGAGCACTACCATATTTTTAGGAAAAAGTAATTGACTTTAAAACCGTAGCCAAATACTATTACCCCTAATATGGGAACTATGATTAACAAACCGCCTTTGATCGTTAAGCGCAATCAGTATGGGCTTTTAGAGGACGAAAATGTAAAATATGAATTCACTCTTGATGGCAGTGTTAACTGGCGCAAGATGATCAAACCTGAATTTCTTGTTGCTAATAGAGATATAACAGCGGAGACAGACATTAGTAAGCTGGAAGATAGGGAACTAATTATTCTGCTCGGGGGGCTCAAAGACTTAGCCTCTATTCGTGGGTATACTTCTGTTGAGTACAAGGTTCATAAATCTTCTACTGAGTACGTATGTACTTCTTGTAGAATAACTTGGATACCTAATTTTGAGACTACTGGAGAAGATCCTATTATTTTCGAAGCCATCGCTGACGCACATCTTAATAATACCGAAGGTTTTAGCCAAATGTATTTAGGCGCAATAGCAGAAAATAGGGCTTTCTGTCGTGCTGTAAGGAACTTCTTGCGTATTAATATTGTCGCTAAAGAAGAATGCAAGTCTGTTAAAATCTCAAAACCTATCCCTAGTCAGAATTCTGCTTCACCTGATATCTTTTTGGTTAACCTAATGAAGGATAAAAAAATAGATTTTGCTACAATACAGGGTAAGATGGTAAAAGAATCTGTTGATGGAGCTGGTGAATGGAAGAGCGTTAAAGATATTCCACGAATTAAGATGTTCGAAATCATTGAGCGGATTCAGAAGAAAAGCAAAAAATGAAAATAGCAATAATAAGCGGAGGTTTTGACCCAATTCATGTAGGGCATATTGAGTTAATGCAGAAAGCTAGGGAAATTTCTGACGCTTTATTAGTTATAGTTAATAATGATGATTTTTTAATTAATAAAAAAGGAAAAGCGTTTATGCCTTTTGACGAAAGGGTTAAAATTATACAGTCTATACAATATGTAAGCGGGGTTGTAAAATCTGTTGATAAAGATCAGACTGTTTGTGAAACGCTAAAACAAATTGTAGCCAACTCTAACTTAGACGAAACACTTTTATTCTGTAACGGAGGAGACAGAACTTCCGGTGAAAATACCCCAGAACATAAATTATGCTTAGATTTAGGTATTAAACCGCTATACGGACTAGGGGATAAAGTCCAAAGTAGTAGCTGGCTCCTAAAAGAGTAAAAGGTTAATTTGGGCTCATAGCTCAGTTGGTTAGAGCAAGCGACTCATAATCGCTGGGTCGGGGGTTCAAGTCCCTCTGGGCCCACCAAACTGCTCCGATGGCCGAATGGATAAGGCAACAGCCTTCTAAGCTGTAGATTCTAGGTTCGAGTCCTAGTCGGAGTGCCAAAAATTTAAATTATGGAACAAGAATCATTAAATAAGACATGGTTTGTAGATATTGATGGAACAATAGTCCATCATTACAGTAACCAGACGTTAGACGAAGCCATTGAAAAAATGGGAGATGATAGTTTTTTGACTGAAAAACCAATTAAAAAGAGTATAGATTTCCTTAATTCTTTACCTAAAGGTGATGTAATTGTTTTAACCACAGCAAGAAACACAGAGCACAAACAGCACACATTAGATATGCTAAAACATTTTAATGTAAGGTATGATAAAATTATGTTTGATTTAGAGTCTGGTCCTCGGTATGTTGTTAATGATATAAAACCAGTAGGAACTGCTGGTAATGACAAACCTATTAAAACAGCTTACGCTATAAATGTTGAAAGAGATAAAGGTATCCAAAGCAAACAGTATGAATGTTAAATTAGTTTCATTAACTCAACCTCATGATAGTGATATGAATTGTGAGGATTTAATTGCTTATTGTGCACGAGTAAGTAACCCATCTAATCAAAATAATACTGCTACTGCTCCAAAACTGTTAAAATATTTGATTAAACATCGTCATTGGTCACCATTTGAGATGGCTAGTATGACTTTAGAAATAAAAACCAGTAGAGCGATTGCTGCTCAAATACTTAGACACCGCAGTTTTAGTTTTCAGGAGTTCAGTCAGAGGTATTCGGTTGCTCAAGAGTTAGAACCTGTTGAACTAAGACAACAGGCAGTTAAAAATAGACAGAGCAGTACAAGTGAATTTACTAACTCTAATTTTCTAGCAAAAACCAGAGAACATTTGGCTAAATCTGTAGCACTTTATAATGAGGCGATTAAGCTTGGGGTAGCAAAAGAGTCTGCTAGATTACTGCTACCTCTTACTACCGAAACTACAATGTATATGGCTGGAACAATTCGTTCTTGGGTCCATTATATTGATTTGAGGTCACAGGAAGATACTCAGAAAGAGCATAGAGATATAGCTGTAAAATGTAGAGATATTTTTTGTGAAAATTTTCCTAACATTTCCGAAGCATTGAGTTGGAAAAATGTGTAATTCTAAAAAATGATTGTTGACCTTACATCTCAAATACTAGCGGAAAAAGAGAATAAAACTCTTAATAAACCTTTCCGGACACCCGGCGGTCCCAAAAAGTTCTCTGTTTACGTTAAGAACGAGAAAGGGAATGTCGTAAAAGTTAACTTCGGCGACCCTAACATGGAGATAAAACGCGATGACCCTGATCGGCGTCGAAGTTTTCGGGCTCGTCACAACTGTAGTGATTCGGGACCTAAGACTAAAGCTCGATATTGGAGCTGTAAGATGTGGGAAGCTAAAAAATCAGTAACTGATTACGTTAAAGGGGAATGGAATGGTTCTGATCTGTTTGATCATGATAATTTATTAACAATTAACCCTATCTTAGCTTTTGTTGATGAGGAGGAAACAGAGATAGATGATGGTTGCGGATGTGGAGGTTGTGAGTCTGAAGCAGCTCACAGTATGTCTAAGTATAGTTTTAACAACCCCGGTGAAGCAATGAAAATGGCAAGAAAATTGGGTTTTGATAAAGTTCATACTCATAAACAGGGGGATGATACAGTTTTTATGCCCGGTCCTAGCCATGAAGCCTTAATGAAAAAGCTCAAACAGTCCAAAGGCAGCGACGACGAAGAAATAAATATGATTTCAGCACAGGTTGCTAAATCTATTGATCAGATGGTTGAGCTTCAGGCTATGATTAGAGAGATGCCTCAAGACACCGATTTTGAAGGATGGATTCAGTCTAAGATTACAAAAATATCAGACTATGTAAATAGTGTTCATAGTTATTTAAAGTATTATGACAGTTCTGATGCTTCTCTCTATGAAATGTCAGCAGAAGAATATAAGGAAGTCATGAGTACTGAAGATATACTTGCTGCTAGACCGGGGCCAAAATCAGGAGCTCAGACTCCTTCCAAGCCTAGCGAAAAAAAGAAAGGTTCTTCTAAAAATAAGCCCGGTAGCGCAGGTAAAGGCGGATCTTCTATTACTTTTTCTGAACAGGTACTTAACTCTTTAAAAAATAAAGTAAAAGAGCACAATACTAAAAACAAAAAGAAAGTGACTCTTGGTCAACTTAAAAAAGTTTACAGGCGTGGAGCGGGAGCATTTTCTCAATCTCATCGTCCCGGAATGACTCGGGGAGGATGGGCTATGGCTCGTGTTAACATGTTTTTAAAAATGAAACGTGGTGGGAAAGTTAAAGATTCTTACCGAAAAGCAGATGGAGATATATAGTATGAGTAATAAAGAACAGATACAGGATATGATAGAGTCTCTTAGCTCTCTTGATACACAAAGAATGACTGAGGACAATAAAGATGAGGCAGCTTATTTGATTAATGATATAATTATTTCATTAGAAGAGTTGATTGACATATGCTAGAGGTTAGTTTATTATATTTTAATGTACGAATATAGAGCAAAATTAATCAAGGTAATAGACGGGGATACCGTTGACGCCATGGTAGATTGTGGATTTTCTATGTTCCGCGCCGAAAGAATAAGGTTAAGAGGAATTAATGCTCCAGAGGTCCGGACTAGAAATAAAGAAGAAAAGAAAAAAGGGCTCGCGGCGAAAGCTAGGCTACAGGAACTAATTGAGGAAAATAAAAATAACGAGTTCATGTTGCAAACTTTTTTCGATAAAAAAGGAAAATACGGAAGAGTATTAGGCGTTTTATATACACCCATAGAGGGTCCTAAAAAAATGTTTGGTTTGACCGACTTTTCTCATAGTCTAGCTTATGACTGGTGTCCCGAAACTGAATACCTTAAGTATAGCTATAATGGAAAGCTCGTCGAAGAAGGTCATGCTGTAGAGTATAAAGGAAAATAATAAAATAAAGTTTTTAATGAAGATAGCAGTTGTCAGCTTTGAATGCTCTCCCGCTAATGATAGAGAAGTAAGTTTTCCAAACAAGCAGAGGTATTGCGATAAACATGGTTATGATTTTATATCATATACTGATTCCGTTCAGAAAGACCTTCATCCCGCTTGGTCAAAAGTACCATACGTCTCCAAACATTTATCTGATTACGATTGGGTTGTATGGATGGATTCAGACACATATCTTATAAATGCCAATACTAAGCTGGAGTCATTTATTGATGAGTCTAAAAATTTTATAATTCAAACCAAGCTTTCGGGGTCTATTTGTTGTGGAGCTTTCTTTATTAAAAATTCTAAATGGAGCGTAGATTTATTGAGTCGATGGTGGTCTACAAGATTTGACACAGAATGTTTGGATCCTAATAATAAAATATGGGAAGAGCTTGGTCTGAAAAAGATTGTTGGAGATCAAGGGCAAAAAGATTTAGATAATATTAAAGTCTTAACAGAAGGTCTTCAAAGTAATCCAGAGGACACCAATAAAAATACTTTTTTGATGCACTCGAGGAGGGGGCACAGAGATATATCCTCTAAATCTCATTTAATTTTTTGAACATGTCTTAGGGTTTAATATAATTTAAAGATGACTAACAACCCTTTAGATTTTACCTTAGCTGAAACTAATTTAGTAGAAGAATGCTTAACGCGTGAAGCTTGTCTAAATTTCGGTAATGAAAATTTTTCTAATCGTCGTACAATGCTAGAATGGGGCGTAGGTGGTAGTACTTTTTGTTTCAGTAGACACGTTTATAAATATTATGCGATAGAGCATGATTACGATTGGTACAATAAAGTTTGCAAAGAGCTTCTAGATAGAGGAACTTCAAATGTTATGTTAAATTTTGCTTTACCAAATGATCGTGAAGCTTACGACTACAATATTGATGTACCTATTTTTAATAATGAAAAAGGTAAAGATATATTCAAGCATTATATTAATTACTGTACTAATTTCCCTTTCGCATTTGATTTCGTATTGATTGATGGCCGAGCTAGAAAACACTGTGCCTTTAAAATACATCCATTATTGAAACCCGAGAGCTTGGTTTTCTTTCATGATTTCAATAATAGACCTTATTATCACGACATTTTAAAAGAAAAATATAAAATAGTAGAGAAACAAGACTCTCTTGCTGTTCTATCCCCCATCAAGCAATGACAACGATGATTTTATTAACTACTGTAGTGATATCTCTTTTGTTTATCATAGAGACTACGAACTCTTAATATGAAAATTGCATTAGTAACATATGAATGTCCTCCCGCAGACTTTAAAAAGATAAGTTTTCCAAATAAGAAAAAATACTGCGAGAAACATGGGTATGACTTTTGGGGTTCCGAGCAAAAATTATCAAAATTTCATCGCCCTTCGTGGGATAAAATTTTACATGTTCTAAGTTTTATAGAAGGTTATGATTGGATTTTTTGGTCCGATGCTGATAGTTTTGTAATAAATTCTGAAATTAAATTAGAGCAGTTCATAGATAATGAGAAAGATTTTATTATTGGCGTTGATGAGCATATACCTTCTGGGTATGTAGGTATTAACTCAGGTCAGTTTTTTATAAAGAATACTCCTTGGTCTATAAATTTACTAAATACATGGTGGGAGCAGCATAAAATAGATTCTGACCCTTCAGCGTCTCAGTGGGACCAGCTCGCTCTTAAAAAAATGATAGGAGCAGGAGGAGAATTTTATCCTGAAAAAGTTAAAGTCTGTACAAATCCTCGGGAAGGTTTTAATGTAGTGCCTGAGTTTACAAATCCAGACACTTTTATTATGCATTGCCGTCGGGAGCATCGTAATTTCGAAGGTAAAAAGCATTTAATTTTTTAAAAAATATTTATGAAAATAAGCTCGATAACGTCTCTCTATAAATCAGAAAAGTTTATTAAAAATTTTGTAAGACAGTTTGAAGATCAATCTATATTTAAAGATGTCGAGATAATTATTATTGACTGCAACGAGGACGATAAAGATCGTAAGCTTTTAGGCGATTTCATTAATCACCCGAATGTTTACTATGAAAAATTAGACTCAGATCCCGGTTTGTATGGAGCTTGGAATAAAGCTTTGGAGCATGTTACGACTGATTATATTACTAACAGCAACACTGATGATGTAAAAGCTCCTTGGTATTTTGAGCTTATGTATAACTACATGAAAACTCATCCGGAATGTGATGTAGCTTATGGACCAGTTGGTGAGACTCGTTATCCGGCTAAACCTTTTTATGAAGATTTCTGCAAAAAAACGTGGCAGTGTTTAGAAACAAATTTTAGCACTATAATAGTCGAAAACTCACCTCACTGTATGCCTACTTGGAAAAGTTCGTTACATAAAGAGGTAGGTAATTTTGATACAAATTATGCTATTAGATCAGATTTTGAATTTTGGGTCAGATGCTTGACACATAATAAAAGGTTTGATAAATTAAATTTTCTAATGGGGAATTATTACTTCAATGAAGAAGGTGTAAGTTTGTCAGACTTTGAGAGGGTTGGTGTGGAAAATGCAACCATTATAAAAAAATATTATAAAAATCAACCAGCGGCTGTCTTTGACTTTTACAACAGTCTAATTCAAAAAACTCATTAATAACTTAATAATGAAAAAATTACATAAAATACCTACTGAGGAAATTGAAGAGTTAATTAAGAAAACTCTTGATGAATTAAATGATTACAATGGTCAGCTAAATTTTAGTAGTGACACCGCTAGAAAAGGCATAGCTGCGGTTATAGCTAAAAAACTAAAGAAAGATAAATGTGTAGTCTGTGGGACTTTTACCGAGTATGATGAATTTGATCATATTGATAAAAGATATTTTTATGTTGAGGGTAGCGGTCAACTGTGTTCTGCTTGTTATATGAGTATGTAATAACCAAGGTAAAAAAATACAAATTGTTTGAATTATGTTTAAAAAAATAGATTACTTCTTTTTAGTAGCGGCTTATTTAAGCTTCGTGATAAGTGTGGCTCTTTGGTTTTTGAAAGATCAAGACGCCGGAATGTATGTTGGCTTATGGGTACCGAGCATATTAACATTATGGGTTGGGTTGAAACAAATAATTTATAATAGGAAAAAATAATTATGTATTTATTTCCAATATTTTGTTTTGGAGTGGTAATCATAGGAATTGTTTTTCTTGGAGTGATTGAAGCGACTAAAGAAGATTAATATGAAGATAGGGACACCTCATACAAGAACATCAATCAAAGTAATGTTACTTGGTAGCGGAGAGCTAGGAAAAGAAGTAGCAATTGAGCTAATTCGACTAGGCGTTGAAGTCCATGCATGCGATAGTTATCCTAACGCACCAGCTATGCAAGTGGCACAAAATTCCCATGTGTTCGATATGCTTGATGAAAGGTGGTTGAATGAATATATCAACTTAATCAAACCACATTATATAGTTCCGGAAGTAGAAGCTATTGCTACACAAGCACTTACCGTTGCCGAAAGAGAAGGGGTTACTGTTATTCCAAATGCAAAAGCGATCCAATTAACAATGAATCGTGAAGGTATTAGAAAGCTTGCTGCGGAAGAGTTAAAGCTACCAACTAGTAAATATAGATTTGCATCAACTGAGCAAGAATTTGCTAAAGCCGTTCATGAAATCGGTATGCCATGTATCGTAAAGCCTATCATGTCTTCGAGCGGTAAAGGTCAATCTGTAGTTTCATCATTTCCTAAAATTGGCCACCATTGGAAAAAAGCTCAAGAAGAAGGGCGAGCAGGAGGAGGTAAAGTAATAGTAGAGGAGATAATTGATTTTGATTATGAAATAACTTTATTAACTGTTCGACATAAAAAAGGAACAATATTTTGCGAGCCAATAGGTCATAGGCAAGTCGATGGAGATTATGTAGAATCTTGGCAACCTTGTGCAATGAATGTTGTGCAACTTAAAAAAGCAAAAGATATAGCTACTAAAATTACAGGTGCTTTAGATGGTTATGGGGTATTCGGAGTAGAGTTATTTGTTAAAGGCGATGAAGTTTACTTTAGTGAAGTGTCTCCAAGGCCACACGATACTGGGCTTGTTACTATTATTTCTCAGGATCAATCTGAATTTGAATTACATGCAAAAGCTCTTTTAGGTTTGCCTATTAATTCCATTAAGCTCAATACCCCTGCTGCTTCGGTGGTTATTAAACCATCAGGAGTTAGTAATCAAGTCGAATACGATAATTTGGATGAGGCGCTGGATGAAGATAACGTCAAACTCAGGCTATTCGGTAAACCAAGTATTAATGGTAAACGTCGAATGGGGGTTGTTGTAGCAGGAGATGAGTTTGTTAATCTAGCTAAACAAAAAGCTAAAAGGGTTGTTGATAAAATTAAAACAGTAATGTAATATGTTCCCGAAACGTGTTTCGGTAACATAAACAGTAATACAAATGAAAATTTTAATGATATATTTTTTATTATTAATGGCTGGCTGCGCTACTAATGATTACAGCAAGAGCAACCATTCTTATCAGGACCCATTACCTGACTATTGGGATTCGTATTATTACGAGAGAAATCATTATAATCAATTAGATCGGATAGAGAGAAGGCATAAAAAGCGACTTGACAAGATAGAGAAAGAGATAGCAGAAATGTCACAACCAGTGGTTGAAGATCATCGGCCAATACAAGACAATCAAGAGGTAAGAACGAAAAGGAAGTGATTTAAATTATGCATGAAGAATTAATAATCAAATATTTAATACCGCTTGTGATAACTTTAATTTTAATTACTGTAGCTACCAGCAGAAAATAAAATTATGAAAGTGATAAGACTCATTGCTAAACCAGATACGTGGTTTAAAGAAGGGACTGAAGTATACGATTATGATGAGTATGGTGTGAGATTTACTTTAGATGAATATGAAGAATGGAAAAAGTCAGGAAATATTCTAGCTCGTGGTATTAGAGTATGTAAAAATCCATTATCTGAAGGTACAGAAAATAACCCCAAGGTTTTAGGGGAGGAGTATATCGATGGAGAATTATGTGGTATAGATGAATTTGAGGTCGATGTAATATGAAAGATAATTAAATATGAAAATAAAAAATCATGACATACAAGGAAGTTATTAGAAAAATGATGCATAGAGGGATGCTTTGCCCCACGGTAGATGATGAGCGAGGATTATTTTGGGTTGGTTTTAATGAGTTAGAGTTACTGGAAAAAGAATTTGACTTGAAGTACTTGGAGGAAACGTCAGAACCTAAAGAGAAAGAGTTCTTTATAGACAAGCAGGGAAGGAAGCAGCCGGTTCCATCCAATCCTTTAAAATTTACAAAAAAAGATTAATTATGGGTAAAGGCGACAAACCAAGAAACTGTTTTTCAACAGGATTTAAAAACAATTACGATGATATTAATTGGGGAGCAAGTGAAAACAAACCTACTCTAATTAAATCAGGAAAAGTTAGAGAGATTTATCAAGGAAGACCGTACGTTTTTGAGCTGATCTCCGGTGTTACCTATCCCATCGCTGATCTCCGCCCTATTGAAAGTCTTGAAATAATTACTACAGATCGTGTTTCTGCATTTGATCACATTTTAAATCAAACAATACCCGACAAAGGTAAGATATTAAACGAAATGTCTTATAAATGGTTCGATATGATGGAGGATATTGTAGACAATCATATTATCAAAAAGGGTAGAGATTCTACAATAGTTAAGAAAGCCGATCCACTGCCAGTTGAATGTATTGTAAGAGGTTACCTTTCTGGTTCTGGTTGGTTAGAGTACAAAGAAAAGCAGGCAGTTTGCGGAATATCTTTACCATCTAGCTTAAAAGAGTCAAGTAAACTCCCAGAACCTATATTTACACCTTCAACCAAATCAGACGAGCATGATGAAAATATTTCATTCGAGGAGGCGGTTCAAATCCTTGGCTCCGAAACAGCTAATAAAATTAAAAAATATAGCCTAGAGATATACAAGAAAGCGTATGAGTATGCTTATGACAAAGGTATTATTATTGCTGATACTAAATTTGAATTTGGTTTTTTAAATAATGAAATTATTTTAATTGATGAATTATTGACGCCAGATTCGTCTAGGTTTTGGGGTAAAGAGGATTATTATTCGCTTCGCTCAATAGGCAAAAGTATACCAAGTTATGACAAACAAATTATTAGAAATTATCTTTTACAGATTGGTTGGGATAAAAATCCTCCTATTCCTGATTTACCTAAAGATATAATAGAAAAAACTAGTAAGAAGTATCAAGAGGTTTATAATAAACTGTTTGGATGAAAACTATATTATTTTTAGGGGTGTTTATTACATTTACTAGATGTACTGAACATAAATATGAAAAGGTAGAAGATCATAATAAACATTACCATTCAGACTGGGTCCAGATGAAGCCTACTGCACTTGATCATTCTCATGGATATAACGGAAAATGGAACCATAACCACGAAGGGGAAAAAAATAGAAATGACAGAAAATAAACAAACATGTGTAAATTTATTAAAAGGTTATTTATGAAATTATCAGGAACCAAAACCACGACAGAAGAAATCTCTGTAGACGCATCAAATCTCCAAAACGAACTTCAGCTTCAAATAAATGATTTATCTAAACAGATAACCGAGCTAGAAAATAAAAAACCAGAAACTAATACTAGCTTAATCTCAGCTATATCGGATTCATTAGCCAGTCAAGAAACACGTATAAGTGAGTTACAGTCTAAATTTCTTACATGGAAAAATCATATAGATGACCCTGATTCTTCAGACTCCGTCTCTATTGAGCCATCCAAATTTGAATTTGTTTTAGAGGTAGATGCGGACGGTCATTATTCAGATGAGTCTTGGGAGGAGATAATTAAAAAAGGCCAAGAGCTGCAATATGCTTATTATAAAGCTGCGGAAGATAAGTATAGTAAAATTTGGCCTCTGTTTCCCGGCTGGCATGGTTCAGCCATGGCTCCAGTTATAAAAATCATTTGTGAAGAACCTGAGTATCATTTTAAAGACACTAAAAGACTTCCCGGCAGATTTTGCCTATCCTCAAATAGAAGATGGTCTTCGGTTTTAAGATTCTATGGAGATGGGCAGAAGGTTCTCAAGGATACAATAGCCTATGGGACCGCTACAAATGCTCCTGTAGGGCTTTATGTAGAAGGGAAGACGAAAGTGCAGACAAGTCAAGGAGAGATGCTCATGAAGCCGTTTGAGCAGACTATTGAGGATGTTATTCTTTGCGCTCATAATGGAGTGTTACCTATATATTTATCCATGAACCAAGATAGGTTTTGTATTAGAGGAGCAAAAATCCTTCAGCATCAAGGTGCACTAATAGGAATTAAACATGGACCTATTATAAATGAAACTGATTATCCTTTTCCATGTATTCAAGACACTGAAGGTAATAATGTTTATCTTGCAGACCCTCGTTTTGAAAATCTCCAAATGGAAGGCCCTCATAACAATAAACGTCCTCAAGCAGCTATGCTTTTAAGCGGGAACAATATTATTATTTCTAATTTGAATCTGTACGGCTGGATGCAGGGACCATATATGCATGGTGGCCAAAATCGTTTAATTAATGGCTTGACTCAGCACTGGGGCAACACTCAAGATGGCCGTATGTATTGCTCAAGAGATGAAATTGTATCTTACACAGTCAGTTATAGATCTAACACAAAAGACTCTGATTGTTTTTCTGGTATCGCTGGTAACTTCAAACAGTGGTATTTACCTAAAAGAAGTAAAGTTCCATCTAAAGGCGGTTGGCACAACGCTGGAGAAAGCACACTGTAAATAAAAATATAACAATATAAATGAGCTCTCTTATATTCTCTGGTCGCTCGAACCCTGAGTTGACTAAAAATATTTCTAAAATCCTCAAATGTAAAGAGGAGGTTGAGGTAGATGGAGTTGTTAGTATAACTAATTTTCCTAGCGGTGAAATTTATTGTCAGTATGGTAATAATATAAGAGGGAAAGATGTCTTTATTGTTCAGTCCACAAATAATCCAAACGAAGACTGGATGGAGTTATTACTTTTAATTCAGAGCGCGAGACTAGCGTCTGCAAACAAAATAACAGTAGTAATTCCTTACTTTAGTTATACAAGGCAGGATAGGAAATCTCAACCTCGTTCTCCTATTAGTGCTAGACTTGTTTTAGATTTATTGGAAAAAGCTGGCGCTACTAGAATAATAACATTAGACCTGCATAATATATCGATTCAGGGGTTCTCATCAGTCCCTTTAGATTCTTTATTACCTTGCAATCTATTGATAAATTATTTTAGGAAACATTTGTTTAAAAATGCTGATTTAAAAGATTGGTTGCTTATGTCGCCTGATGTAGGGGGTATCAAAAAAGTAGAGAAGTATTCTGAATTTATGAATATTGATTTCGGTATTGTTCATAAGAAAAGAATTGATGCTGAAAAGGTTGAGCAAAAAGTAATTTTAGGAGAAGTGGAAGGAAAAAATATTTTACTTATTGATGATATGTCAGAGAGTCTAGGAACTTTATCCGGCGCTGCAGAGCTGCTAAAAAAAGAAGGCGCTAAACAAGTTATAGCTTTTGTAACGCATATGCCATTGACATCTAAGGGCAAGTCTAATCTTAAAAAAGAAAAATTCATCGATCAAATATTAACTACGAATAGCACTTCCAATATACCTAATCATAAAAAAATAAAAATTATTAATATTGCTCCTATGCTATCTGATGCTATCAGCAGAACAATGAATAATAAAAGTATTAGTTCTCTTTTTGATATTAAAGGATTTTAAGTATGAAAAAAGTTAAATTTAATGTTGAGCTAACTGCGCCGAATAACGCATTAACATTCAAACTTAAACGGCGAAGTATGAGTTATCCCGATATTATTGGTGGAGATTTTTACGACGAGTTGTCTAAAAAAGAAAAAGAGTTGTTTGAGTTGATTGATTTTGTCGATTTGTTGAAAAATGCTAAATCTAAAAAGATTAGCAAAATAGAGATACGATGAACAGAAGATCATTTATAAACAAGCTTGATTAATAAATTATGAACCTCGTAGATCGTATTCCAATCGGCGATAATGCACCTCTTAAGATTAACTGTATTATCGAAGTCGCAAAAGACACAAACGCAAAGTACGAGTATGACGAAGAGCTTGATATCTTTAAGTTGAGTAGGTGTCTCTATAGTAGCATGAGATACACTTGCTCTTACGGATTTGTTCCTCAGACTCTTGCTCTTGATAATGACCCGTTAGATATATGTGTTTATAATAATGTGCCTATTGAGACAGGTACTATGGTTGAAGTGTATCCTATTGCAGTTCTTGATATGGATAATAACGGAGAAAAGGATTATAAGGTAATTGCAGTACCTGTTAATCATGTTAGAAATTACCGGTCATTGAAAGGACTCGATCAGCACTGGGTATCCACTACATATAACTTCTTCTCCCACTATAAAGATCTTGAAGATAAAGAGGTAGTGATTCATGGGTGGCTTGGTAAGAGAGAAGCCAAGAATATTATTAAAGCTGCGCATGAACGGTGGATCCCACCATACATGCGGGACAGGTGTCCCGTGACGGGACAGATAAGGAGATAGTGTGTCATGAACAGAAGATCATTTATAAGCAAGATAGTTCAGGGGGGAGCAGTAGTAGCTACAGGATTGCCAGAAAAATTATTGTCAAGTGAGGCAAGTGCATTTGCAGTTGATACGGAGGGATCTAAGTTTATACTAAAAGTCACTGGCAACGTTGGAATGGCTACTACCAAGCCAACTGGAAAACTTATTATTACATCTCCGATATACCCAGAGGATAATTATGTTTATGTCGGAGAACCAGTAGCACCGAATGTAGAGATGGATTATCGGCACGGATGGTTTCTTTCTTATTCAGATGAAGAAGAGAAAATTATAAATAAGAACAGGTTTGTCCATAAGAAATATTTCCTTGTCGCTTTATTAATGGACACCGAAACTAAAAAGATATAAAATAATATGTTGCACGATGACAGATTTACTATTCGGCGCATAACAGGTGAGATAATTCTTACCTTTTTAGCGGTATATACTTTGTATTTAATAATAACTAAATATGGGATAGTTTAATCATGAGTAAGTCAGGAAAAATTCAGCAATTAGAGTTATTTGAATATGATTTTTCAGTAAAACCTGAACTTAAAGATATAGATCGTTTCGACTTAACTGAAATAAACCCTTTTATTGAGGGGGTTAAACCAGCTCTTGATTCTTCAAATAAATTAATATATAAAACAAAAAACTTACCCGGCAACACTTATTATATTTACAAAAAAGGTTGGCCACTGTTTCCGGCGTTACCTTTCGTTAAAAACGAAAAAACAGGTACTATTTATTCGGTATCAGATACTAGACATTCTTATCCCACTTTAGCTATTAAAAATATCCCTTGGGATCTACATAAACTTGTAGGACATGCATTTATCAAAAACGACGACCCTTCTAAAAAATATCAAATAGACCATATTAATAAGAGTAATAATGATTTTTGCAAAGAATTAATAAAAGCTCTTAAATGGAAAAGAGCTGGTTTGCATATGGTTGATTTTAGACCTAGTAATTTACGATGGTGTTCTAATTCAGAAAATCAAAGATACAGATATATATAATTTAAATCAAAAACATAATGAATTACAAAGAATCAGGAGTAGACATAGAAAAAACAGATAATCTTGTAAAAGAGATTTCTGGTCTAGTAGATAATATTGGGGGGTTTGGGGGGTTATTTGATCTTGGCGACAGTTATCTTGTTGGCGCTACTGATGGAGTTGGCACTAAAATACTTCTAGCTCAAGAATATGATATGCTGGACGGTATAGGTGTAGATTGCGTTGCCATGTGTGTTAACGATATTATTTGTACCGGCGCTAAACCATTATTCTTCTTAGATTATTTTGCTTCCTCCAATATAGAAGAAAAACAATATTTAACAGTTTTAAATTCTATTAAAAAAGGCTGCGAAAAAGCAGGTATTCCTCTTATCGGGGGAGAAACAGCAGAATTACCTTCACTAGTAACTGATAATCATTTTGATGTGGCAGGTTTTTGTGTTGGGATAGTAAAGAAAAAAGATTTAATTGACGGTAAGAAAATTAAAAAAGGTGATGTGGTAGTTGCATTTCCAAGTAACGGGTTTCACAGTAATGGCTACTCTTTAGTTAGAAGCATTTTCGACAAGGAAAAGCATGAGAAATATATTGACAAAATCTTAAAACCCACAGAGATTTACGTAAAAGAAGTCTTAAATATATTAGATGCAGGGGTCAATGTACATGGAATAGCTCATATTACTGGCGGGGGATTAAGTAATTTAGACCGCATTCTCCCTAAAGGCTTAAAAGTTAAATGGAAAGACGATATTACTAAACCTTTTGTGTTTGACTTATTTCAAAAAGATGGTAATATAACTGACGAAGAAATGGAAAAAGTCTTTAATAACGGGTTAGGTTTATGCATGGTAGTAGACCCTAAAGAAGTTAATAAAGTTTTCTTGCAGAAAATTAATAGGCCCGCCATGATTGTTGGGCACATAGAGGCACATAGAGTAATATTATGTTAGATTGTGAAACCCCTGTAGGGAAAAAGTTTATAAAACATCAGCATGATGTTGAGTTTTTGGTTGGAAAACATTATGATGTTACAGTCAAAACCAAGCACAGTAAAATTGAAAAATATGATGCTGATATTTATAATGAGGATAATAAACTAGTAGGAGTTTGCGAAATAAAAACCAGACCTTATTGGAATCGTCAGGACAAAACCCCATTTACTTTAGACCTGTTGAAAAAGAACGGTTATTTAATAACAGCCGAGAAACTTGATATTCTAAAATCTAATAGCACAAGTAAAGGTGTGACATCTTACATATTTCTCAAGATACCTCATGAGAACAAGATAGCTGGCATTAAAGTCACAGATAACCAAGGTAATTTTTTAATTGATTTCAAGAGATCCGTTACTAAAACAAAATACAGCTCTAACGATTATAAAGGTGACACACTTAGAGAAAACGCTTTTATCAAGTATAATAAAAAAACTTTTACGCATTTTAATTATAAATAATTCGTTTTATAAAATAATATGACAAGTAAATCAGAAATCGCTCTAACTGCGGTTGTAGTAATAATTGCCGCTCTATTTGTTGCCAATCTTACAATTTTATTTAAGATTCACGACGATCAACAAATAATTAAAGACAAGATAGAGAAATTAGGGAATTCTCAATATTTAAATGCATTTTTAAAATACGAAAGGGGTATTTATGAATAAATCTAAATCTCCAGTTTTAATGTCTCTAGGAGAGGTTCTTGGTGATTTTTTAGTAGGAGCAGTAGTTACAGCAGTCCTTTATTTTGCATTCCTAGTAGGAGGGCATTCTTCACCCC
>WLWE01000609.1_pt1 | contig 30330 bp, 23 predicted proteins | sample 6718301 | NCBI WGS metagenome assembly WLWE01 (sample SAMN12718691, study PRJNA515312) | sponge metagenome | isolation source: marine sponge | host: Mycale hentscheli | place: New Zealand: South Island, Marlborough, Capsize Point | collected 2003-05-01 | reverse complement strand
TTGTTACTCCAATCCCAACCTTGCCAGCCCTCTCTATTCTCATGTTTTCTTGATAGAAACTCGACCCGTCTGGAGCAGTTCCAAAAACTAAAGCCCCTGCCCTGTTTCCACCAGTCCTTGTATATCCGATATAACCTGCTCCAACAGTACCGCCTGAGGCACTGCTTCCACAAAGGAATCTAACTCCAGTGGTTCCAGTATTACCTGTGCCTGTTTGTAGGTTTAATAAGCTCGAGTTTAGATTCGCAGGGCCCGGGTCGTAAGCGTTTGAGGTCAAATTAATGATGTCAACCTCATCTGAGAATTGAGCACTGCCGTCCGCATTCAGCGTGATGTTCGGCCCTGAGGGTAGAGTGCCGCCGATGAGTACATTGCCCGAGCTGTCGATGCGTGCTTGTTCTGTACCACCAGTTCTTAATACTAGGTCTGTAGGAGTATCTAAACCATCCCGCGCAGTAATAACACCAACCGAATCTATATTAGTTACATCTTCATACGTCAAAGTACCACCAATAGATACACTTTGGTCAAATGAATAACTTGTTGTGGCACCAGTGATACCACCACTTCCTGAAATAGAAATAGACATTTAATTAGCTCCTTAAAGAATGACCCATCTTTCTGTTCCAGGGATAGTGACGGTCACCCCCGATGTGATTGATACAGGACCAACACTTACAGCACTGTATCCTGGTGTCAATGTATATCCAGTATTGACTACTCTTTGATTCTCTTGAAAGACCTTATCTCCTCCACCACCTCTAGCACCACCAGAGATTGATACATCAATAATACCACTAGGTTGTACTGTAACAGTATTACCTGTTCCAGTGAAGTTGAGTGTGGTAGTAAACCCAACTAGGTTTCCACCTGAATGAATACCAATTATACTCTCAACTTCAGATGCTACAAAGGTATCAAGTGCTTCAAAGGTAACTTCATCACCAACTTGACATGGATTATTTAAGGTGACAGTTGAACCATCAGCAGCAACATAGTCATAGGCTTGACTTAGCCTTACACCATTTCTGAAAACATTAAGTTTATTTAACTTGTATCCACCTACAACAGTAAATAAAGTCTGTCCTGCAGTTGCAATTACAGTTGAAGCTTTATAATCATTCTGGTTTGTTATAGGGCGTCCAATTGCCATTGTAAGACCTTTTTAGTTATTTATCAGTTGTTTGAGTAGTTTATTATGCTGCAATATAAAAACCACCACCACCGATGACTCTATCAGTACCAGTGGTTGTAACGATACTAATATCCTCAATAGTCTGATTAACTGCACCACCACTACTATTGTCATAAGAAAGTATAAGCATGGTATTCAAACCGTGTCTTGGTAAGGCCTTTGCGTAGTCTCGCGAGACTGGAACTCTATACATGTAAGCAACAATTTGTTGGGAACCATTGTTACGATAGGGACCAGGAGAGTTGCTTACAACAGTGTAAGGTAGACCTGAAACCAGCGCAGAACCACTACCACCACCAGTAACAGTGTCACTTAAGTCCACTCTAAAACTAAAATATACTACGTCCCCTACTTTTCTGTACCAACCATCAGCGTCATCAGTTTCATATGTTCCTGCAGTACTGCTCCCTATTATAGAAGGAGTCCAACTACCTTCTTCATAATCATCTAGAACTTCAGATGTGGCTGTTCCTGAACCGTCAGATGTGGCAGAGAAGTCAATACCAGTTCCTGATGTTGAGAACTTTAGGTTACCATTAGCAATTTGAACTTCACCACCAGAAGTTATACGAACTTTTTCTGAACCATTAATACTAAATTGATGTCTGGTTCCTAATATATTCATATCAAAACCACCACCATCACCAAACTGAATATTTCCACGAGCATCTAAAATTGTTCCTGGACTATTAGTTCCGATACCAATCTTACCATCAGAAGTTATACGAAGTCTCTCAACATCATTAGTACCTAATGCTAACTCATTGGTTGCTGGACTACTGATAGAAGTACCAGTACCAACACTCAATGTACCAGATACAGTACTCACACCTGCTAGAATGGTACCCCCACCAATAGTCGTCTGAATTGACGGAGTAGAAGCATCTAAATGCTCAATATTATTAGTCTTGAGGGTACTCATGTCTATCTACTTTTTAGGTATTTATTGAACTTATTCTGCAGCCTGAGCAATCAAGTGTGCCTTATATGCATCTTTCACTTCTTGTGTCCATGCAGCATTACAAATTGCTTGTACATCTGCACCTTCACCACTGATATCAGTATCTACTAGATTATTATCAGCATCAAGTGAACCGCACATAAGTGCATGACGATGGAAAGAACGTGCAATTTCTACACCATCTCTTTCTACAATATCAGCTCTACGAACTTGTACTGCTTTGTATGTACCAACGACTTCAATCTTGTCGTTTTCAAATCTTTCAGTAAGTGCCATTAGGAAAATCCTCCGAATTAAACAGGTTTAGGCGTAAGTATTTATTATCAACCTTCAAGTGCAGTAACTCTTGCCAACAGGTCAGCGTTTTGGGTTTCAAGGGTTTCGATACGTTCCATTGCTTCTTGAAGTGCTTTGACTGCCTTCATGTAAAGCACAGAGTAGTTGACCGTTTTAGTAACGGTACCAAGATCATTACCGTCATTATCAAGATCAGATGTATCAGTAACAAGTCCAGGAGAAATAATTTCAATTTCTTGAGCGACAACGCCAATTTGAGTATGAGTGCCAAATCCCGTGCTTTCTTTGAAATTATACTTACGAACTTGAAGGGATTTTATGTCATTCCATTGAGAGGAGGCATCAACGATATTTTCTTTTAATTTGACATCAGAAAGGGCACCATAAGAGTTGTTAGCGTTTTCAAGATCACCATCGGCTAGAATTCTACACGTTTGAGTTCCATTTTCAATAGTGGTTGCACCACTTTGGAATGAAAGCAAAGCATTTGAAGTACCTGTTCTTACAGTTCTAAATACAAAACTTGAATCAGAAAACTGAAATGATTGTCCATTGTTCCTGATTCTCATCCGCTCCGTAGGGCTCGACGCACCATCGGAAGTAGTACTAAACGTTAAGCGGCCTGGATAGTCACTCGATCCGGCATTTGCATCAGCAGTACAACCGATAACTGCGAACTGTTTGTCTTCATTATCAGTAAAAACAATAAAACCGATGTTTTCGCCGCTCGTTATCGACGCGGCAGCCTCGCTTCTGCGTAAATGGACTTGAGCCGGTTCAGTACCAGAAACGCCTCTGCCTTCTACAACCAATTTAGGAAATGAGTCAGTAACACCAGAAGTGCCAATCAACAGCCTGCCCGAGCTGTCGAGTTGCATCTTTTCGGTGCCTAATGTGGCAAACGCAATAGCGTTAGCACCTGGCGCGTACATTCCCATGTAAACATTTGAGGCAGTAGTTGTTCCTTGCCCATCCACCGACCAGTTATTAGATTGAACTTTGCCCGAGCTGTTGATTCTCATGCGCTCCGTAGGGCTCGACTCACCATCCGCAGTAGTTGAAAACGTTAGGCGACCTGGCATATCGTTGGTGCCGGGGGTGCCGTCTACATATCCAGCGATAGCAGATCCACGGATAAAGTTGGTCCCATCACTACCTAAGAATTGAAGATTTCCCAATCGATCATTGTCTGCAACAACGGTCATTGATCCATCAGTCTCACCGCGACTTTTCTGCATCTCTATAATTGGACCCGCGTCCGCATTAGCAGTGGCATAGCTGGTGATTATAGTGCTGGGGTAATTAAGTCCTGTTCCTACTAATGCAATTTTGTTCCCTGATAAACGATTGGCATTTTGAGATGCAGTAGTCGTCCCCACCAACAGCCTGCCCACGCTGTCGATGCGCATGCGCTCGTCTGATGTAGTATAGTCAAAAACCTTAAGGGCACTTCCACCATTCTGGATGCCATAAATTTTAGAAGTGTTTGTATCGTTAAAGACTACTCCAATATTGACGATAGCACTAGAACCTTGAATATTTAACCGATTGAGGTCTGTAATTACATTCCCACCAACTCCAATATTACCACTACTATCCTCAATCATTGAGGAATGAGTTAAAGTGCCAGCAGTTCCACTATTCTTATAGAACTGATTAGCAGCACCATTGCTTCCAGGCAATGTGATAGTATTATTACCCGCTACATTTGGTGCATTGATATCAATAGCACCAGATGTTTGTCCTCGTAAACTCAGTCCCATGGGATTATACTTTTTAGTTATTTATCAGGCAGTGGATGAAGCAGTCATTTCGTGCATTGAACTTGGTACTGCATTTTGAATAATGACTTCATAGAAGAATGATACACCATCATCACCTGTTGGATTGGTAATATCAATACTATAACCATTACCACCACTATTATTGAATGCGTAACTACCGGTAGAGTAAGTATATGCAAATGGTGTAGTGACTGTTGAACTATCAGATGATGTACCGCTACTATTTGTAAATACTCTGCACATAAACTGTGCTGCTACGTGATTGTTTCCTGTGTTAGATGCTGTCCAAGAACCTGTTGCATTGATTGTAATCATTGCACTAGTTCTATCAGTTCCTGTAAAGGTAAATCTAGTCAGTTGTCCAGCATTTAAAGTATCTCGTACATAATATTTCCTAATTGCACCACCACCAATATTCTCATAGTTATAAACAGTATTTGTATTAATAGTGCTATCACCTAGCTGTAAAGTAGAACCAGTTGATACATTAATTTGACCACCATTAGTGATGCGAAGTCTTTCTACTGAACTAGTTGCTGATGTACTACCAGCATCACCACCAGTTGAAAATCTATAGTCACCAGCAGTAGACCTTAGTCTCGTAGAACCTTGAGTATCTGTCTGAATTAAATCAGCAAAAGTGTCTCCACTCTCCATAACAATGAGTGGATTAAGTGTATCATCATATACATGGAGTGGTTTATTATCTGGAACAGTTCCTATACCAATTCTGCCTCTATTATCTATTCTGAGTGTCTCCACTCCATCATTTGTAAATGCTATGTCACCATCAGATGGGAAGAATAGACCAGTATCAGTATCACCAGTTCTTGAAATAAATGGAGCAGCAGTTGAACCAGTCCCTGTGATGGCACCAGAAGCACTTGCACTAGTGAATTCAGCAGTACCAGAGAATGTAGCAGCAGCACCAGCATTTACAGTCAGACCATAAGGGAATGCAGGTGAACTTAAACCATTTTTATCAGCAATATTATCTACTCTAATTCTACCATTACCATTCTGAAGAATGCCAGGTTGGTCAGATAAGGTTGAAATACCTAAAATATCTACAATTAAATCATCATCATCAGAAACAATAAGGTCTGCATCATCTTCCATCAAGATGTTTGAATACTGTGTATATGCCACCTTTGCAGATGCAGGTGGATTTACAGTAATAGTAGAACCAATTGATAGGTTCTGGTCAGTATAGTAAATTTTATTTAATGGACTACTTAAATCCTCACTAAGAGCAGTGCCAAGACCACCAGGAGTACCAGTAAGTTCTGAACCGTCACCAAACAGTTTGATGGCAGTAACCACACCAACTTGGATATTGACAGGATTTTGTTCCTGTCCAATAGCAGAACCAAAACCAGCTAGTTTACGAGCTCTTGACATTTTATCTACTTTTTAGTTATTTATCAGTTGATTTGATTGCTGATTAATCGATAATCACTCTAAAATCATTAGCATCAATTGTACCATTAATAATCATTTTAACGTGAGAAGTTACCCAACCATTACTACCGTTAGAACATCTTGGTTGTACTTGCACTTCAACTTGCTGTGTCTCAGTTGCAGCTTCTGTTCCTGTACGTTGCATGAATGGGTTGATTGCTTGTTTATCATTTGCCCCACCTGCATCAGGACCAGCTACCTCAAAGTTTTGTGAAGCTACATCAGATGTAAATACTACATTATTATCCTCTCTTCTTGTGATTACATAATTTTCAAAACCAATTCTAGAAAGTCCAGCATCAGATGATGATTGTCTACTTCCAACATAATCCATCATGATATAAATGATGATATTTTTATTAGGAACATCTACACTGAAATGGTTTTCAACAGCAGTTCCTGCCGTCTCAACAATAAATTCTAAAACATTTCTATTTGCATTTCTTGATAATCTATATCCCAAATCAGATGATGACTGTACAATTAATTGACCAGGACCATATAGTCCTAATGTTGTACCTGCCCCAATATGACCATTAGATGAAATACGAAGTCTTTCTGCTGCTCCAGCTCTAAATTCTAAAGTTTCCTCTTCAGTTATTCCTATAGTTGGTGAACTACCTGTATTAGGAACTTTAAATCCAATTCTAGAAGTAGATGATGTGCTCTCAAGTTGCAGCATCACAGATTGTGGTGATAAAATATTCAATGACTTTGTTGGATTATCAGTTCCAATACCAATATATCCACTATTATTAAGATACATTCTAGCAACACCATTAGTGGCAAACTGAATGCCATTGGTGGTTGCATTAGATACTGACTTGATATATGCAGTATTTGAAAGTGCGTCTGTAAATTCTCCTCCTGCAGACCCAGTGATACCTATATCAAAAAATGAGGAGGTTCCACCATCCTGAGACATACTAATCTTAGGGTTATGGTCTTCATCTACATTATCAGCATCTGCCTGAATGAATAAAGTTGCATCTCCATTATTATATAAGTGTAAGTTTGATGTGGGATTATCGGTTCCAATGCCAACCAGACCAGTAGAAGTTATACGAACTTTCTCAGTATTATTAGTGCCTAATGTCAATACATTATCTGATGGAGAATATATGCTAGCGCCAGTACCTACATTAAGACCAAGAGTTGCTCCACTACCTACAGCAATTCCCTTAGGAAACTGAGGAGCACCAGTGTCATAATGATTGACTATATCATTGACTTGAATCTTAGACATTTCAATACTTTTTAGTTATTTATCAGTTGGTTTGATAGTGTGGTAGTTTGTCGAGTGGTTAATCAGTATAATAAGAGACCCAAGCTCTAAATGTAGTAGTGTTCGTTAAGTTTGAACTACCCACATTAACATTGTCGCTTGCAGTTCCGTCAGATGCATCTAACATAAACGCATCTATCGAAGTCTGACCACCTGCACCTTTGTACAGATATACGGCAGTGTTTAAGTTAGCAAAATTATCATAATAAGTCATTCCCCCATGCATTCTAGAATTATCATAACTAGCATTAGCGAAAGGAAGATTGTTGATGTTCAGCAGTCCAGTCGAAGATCCCTTATTGCTCAAGGTAATTAGAACATCAAGAAAAACAAATCTGCCTGTCTTAGTATAAGTACCTCCTTGCTGAGTACCGTAAGTAATACCGGTGCTAGCACCATTAAAACTTAAGGTAGGAGTCCAAGTGCCTTCTTCATAATCATCTAGAACTTCAGATGCGGTTGTTCCTGAACCATCAGCAGTGGCAGAGAAGTCAATACCTTGACCATTAGGAAATGCTAAGTTACCAGAAGAAGTAAATCTTGCTGCTTCTACAGTGTCAGTTCCATTATGGACATCAAAAACTAAAGATCCCTTTAAATCATCTCCTGTTCCATCATGCTCTGCATTTATAGTTGCAAGAGTTCCTACAGTTGAATCTGCTTTTCTTCCTTTAAACAGAATAAAACTCCAACGAGATGCATTACTATTTGATGGAGTTATATTTTCAAGCCCCAAATAATTTGTGCTATTAGTTCCAGCAACAAGAAGTTTAGTGTTGTTTGGTATTACATCAGTTCCGATACCAACTCTACCAGCAGAAGTTATACGAAGGCGCTCAATATAACCACCAGTGCTAAACAACAGTTGTCCCGATGCATTTACTGCAGCGAGTCCAACTAGATTAGTATCAGCGGAATAATTAAATAAATTACCCTTAGATGTTCCATCTTCTGAAAGGAAAATCTCACCTCCGCTGGAACCAGAAATATCTAATGATCCATAATTACTTCCAGTAGAACTTGGATTATCAGTTCCTATTCCAACAGAACCACTTGTTACATGAAATCCATCAGTAGCAGTCGTCACACCAGAAAGCACTGGACCAGAAGTGCCAGTCCTATTAGTAATAGTGCTTACATTAATCTTAGACATTTCTACTTCTTTTTAGGTATTTATAGGTCGCCCAGTTGATATAAATCAGTGACAAGGGTCTTACCCAGACCAACTGTCATACCTACACCAGTGGCAACAATGATGGTGGGTTCTTGAACTACAATATATGAATCATTCAGTCCTGCACTATTGGCATCAAGTACAATATCCTCAGTAACTTTTGTAGCAGCATCAATGTAGCTGAATGGACTCTTAACTCCACTTGTATACTTAATAGCAGTACCAACACCAGCACCACCTTCAATCTTTACATCAACAGTGCCACCATTGACAGAGAAAGTATTTCCACTACCAATGAAGTTGATGTTGGTAATACCTTGACCAACCTGAACACCTTCTGATGCAATACCAACAGCAGAGATGAATGTAGTACTAATACCACTGATTGTAGTGACACCTAAGACTTCTAGGTCTTGAACTACCTCAAGACTGCCAGTAACTCCTACATCACCACCAACTGTAAAGTTGCCCAGTGCTTCTCTAATATTACCAATATTAAATGCCTTATATGCCATTGTCTCAATGACATCACCAGCAATACAGGGCACAACTAATGAGAACTTGCTGCCATCAGTTGCATTGTAGTCAATACCTGTGATTAACTTTGATCCATTTAAATATACTTCAAAGTATCCTGGTTGATACTTTGCAACAAAATCAAAAACTGTTTGTGGGGCAGATGGTTGATATACCTGGCGAGCAACGATTACTGTTGAATCACTAGGTGAACGCCCAAGATAACCATTATTGCCTAGCATATCAAGCTACTCCTTCTAAAATGCTAAGACTAGCGTCTACAGCTTGATTTGCATCACAGTAAATTCTAATCTGTTCATTAGGTCTCAAAATTGTCTTACCAGCATCACTGATAACAAATGATGAACCAGTAGGAACAGGAATATCATTAGCAATATTTGCAAAAGTATTGCCAACACCAATCTCAACAAAAAGATTAATACTATTGTCTGTTAGGTTAGCAAATGTGCCACCCACAAGAATAGACTTACTAGTTGCAGTATATGCAGTTGTGGGACCAAGAAATTCTACTCTTTGACCAGTAGCAGCAGCAGTGTTTGTTGATGTTTTATCACATCTTACTTGACCAGCATCAATATAAGCAACCTTTGCACCACCCCTAAAATGTTGGGTGTTTACCATATCCCCAACCTGAACTAATCCAGTTGAAATACCTGAAATAATTGTAACACCAGCACCAATACTGCCAGAAGTGCTGCTCGTTATAATACCAGCTGCTGATGTCAATGAATTGTTAAATGACTCTGCCATCGTATCAATACTTTTTAGTTATTTATCAAAGTCCGCCAAGAGCAATAACCATTGCCAAGGTTGGAACTGTATTTTCATTAATAGTAAGGTTACCTTCCACATTAGCATCACCTGTCACTTCAAGAGCATAATTTGGATTTAATGTACTAGTACCAATACCAACACTCTCTGTTGCTACAAGATTCTTAGATGTAATGATGCCAGCAAACTGTGCATCACCACTATTTTCAAGTGTAACACCAATAGCAACATTAGGTGCTGTGCCACCAATATTAACACCACCACCTAATGTAGATACACCAATTACAGTTAATTGGTCAGCAGTAATAATATCAGTTTTGGCAAGTCCAGTAATTGTTACTCTGCCTGTTGCACTTGATACTGAAATGTTTTCACCTGCAACCAGTGAGGTTACAATTCCTGAAATATCAGAACCATTACCAAAATAATTAAGAGCAGTTACAACACCAGTAAATACTGCACCACCCTGTTTTGTTAGAGTAGCAGCAATTCCAGTAGTATCAGGATCACCAACATGAATTCCTTCTCTTGCTGTGATGAGACCAACAGCATCAATATTAGATACATCTGAATAAGACAGAGTACCACCAACTGTTAAGTTACCAGTAATGGTAGCAGAAACTGCAACCAAAGTACCAGCATCAATAGTATTTGCATCAAGATTGGCAATAGAAGTAACACCAGTTAGATTGGTGTTTCTAAATGTACCATTATCAACAATACCAGTATCTAAAAGTGTGACATTGTTGAATGTACTAACACCAGTTACAAAGTTAGTATCTGACCTTACATTCTCAGTAGTAGCAATTGCAGTAAGTGTGACTGCACCCTTACCAAATGAACCTAATACTTCTGTTGAGGTGAATGTTAGTCCAACACCACTAATACTAAAACTTGTTACAAGACCAGTGATGTTATCACCAGTACCAAAGTAATCAGCACCAGTAATTGTGCTTGCAGTAGATACCCCATTAACTACAAGGGTATCAACTATAATATTTTCTGATACAGTAATTGTACCAATACCAATCTCACCAGATGTTACAACACCAATTACATTTATATTATTTCCTCTGATGTCAAGGGCAGAAAAACTTCCTGCCATTCCAACAACAGAACCCTCATCAAATAGAGTGATACCTTCAATAGCACCAGCTGGTGCTACTGGTAACCATTGTGGGGGTTGTCCTGGTCCTCTGGAATATAAACCTTGTCCTGTGGAACCATTCTCAAAGAATGAAGTGACACCAGCTTGCTCTTGATATAAAAGTTTTCCTGCTGCTCCACCAAATATATTACTTGCAGAACCTGCACTAGTAATTCCAGTCAGTCCTAGACCAGAACCATAGTATTCATTGGCAGTAACAATACCAACACTTATCTTTTCTCTATTGGTGACATCTACAACATCACCTGGCACTGTTGTACCAATGCCAATACTATTGGAAATATATGCTGAACCCTCAACATGCAGCTCTTGCTGTGCTGTAGAAGTATTAACTCCAAGACGACCAGTTACTTCTAGTGTGGTTTTACCATCACTAAATGAAGCTATACCTACTTTAAGGTCCTTGAAATCTTTACTGGCGTACCTTGTCATTTTTATTACTGATTAAGTGTCTCTAGGATAGATGAGATAAATTTCACATCAGTATTACTACTGGATTGGATAACAACAGAATCACCAGTTTCTAGAACAAGTTTGCCTGCCAAAAGATTGGCAGCATCATTTGAAGGAACTGGAAATCCCATCAAAATTTCAGTGGTGACAGCAATACCTGCTGTGTTCCTTACATGAGAGAAAGTGACAGTGTTAGTATCACTTCCAATATTGGTTGCTTGTGCTAAAAGGATAATAGCACTATAGCCAGTTGGTGCTGTATAAATACCAACTTTTTCATTATTTGCTGTGACAATGCCAGTGATTGTCTGATAATTGTTAAGGGCTAATGCCATTTTATTAATCTCCTCCTAATGCGAGAATGTAAGGTGTAATGTTGGCAAAAAGACTTCTATTGTAAGCATCACCAGTAATTGAACCTTCAAGTTGGTTGATGATAACACCTTCACCAATTTTAAAGTTACCTGCCTGATCAGTTGAAGTAAAGATGACCAGACCTCCATTCTTATTCACAATTTCATTTTCTGGGATTGCAACACCACCTCTCTGAGGTAGAGCAGTAAGAGCAGTATTACCAGAACCAATATATTCAAATGCTTGACTGGATGCTAATACTCTACTCTGCTTAAAGAATGGAACTGTTGTTCCAACACCAACTGCATAAGGTACATTATCAGTAAATGTGACAGTAGATATGCCCTGTGAAATAGGAGTTGAGCTACTAACCACATAGTATGTAGGTAAGATATCAGGTGTGCCTGTGGCAGCACCAGCAATGGTTACAGTGGGTGTTCCAGTGTAACCTCTACCATTAGAAATCATCTGAACACCAGTCACTTTTCCATTTGTTAGAATTGCTGTTCCTGTTGCTTTAATACCCCAAGACTCAGAAGGATTGGAGAAAGTAAGTAATGGTGCTTCTGTATATCCACTTCCACCATTAGTGATTGTAACACCTTTGATGATATTATATACATCATCAAAATAAACAACCTGTCCATCATAAGGTCTGGTTACATATGTTTCTACTTGACCACCTGAATGATAAAGTGATGGGTATGTAGAAACACCAACATATGCTGTGAATTCATTTGCAGAAGGTGTATTATTTACTGTAAAGATGTCACCAAATGAACCATTGGGGAATGATGCAATAGTACTAATAGAAACTAATCCATTATCAATGTATCCATGAGCAATGGTTGAAGGTCCAACATTAACTGTAACATCATTTCCATTAACACTAATGACATCAAATACATGATTAACTGCTCCATTACCATCACCAGATGCTGGTGGGAATAATGCAGTTGAGATACCTTCACCAGAATTACATTCAAATACCAAATTGGTCATTGTAACACTAATTCCAACACTAATATTATGATCTATATCAGTGGTAAATGTTAATACACCAGTAGTGTTATTATATGTGGCAGTGGTAATTCCATAATATGGAGTATTTGTTGCAGTTCCACCACTAATATATCCATGAGCAATAGTTGATACACCAACATTTACTACAAATACTCTATCATTAGGAATTTCTTGAACACTAAATCTAGAAGTTGTAGCACCATTACCATCACCAGCTGCTGGTGGGAATAATGCAGTTGAGATACCTTCACCAGAATTACATTCAAATACTAGACTATCAAGATTGACTGCTGTCTTGAATTTAAAATTATGGTCTGAACTGGTGGTAACAGTCATAATACCAGTTGATGCAGTATATAATGCTGTTGTAATACCAAATTGTGAAGGTCTCAGGGTTGATGTACCACCCTCAACATAAGTATGTGCAATTGTAGAAACACCAACATCAACTATAAATTGATTAGTTGAAGAAATTTCATCAACAACAAACTTATTAATTACAGCACCATTTCCCTCACCAAAACTTAGAGGTGGGAAGAATGCAGTTGAGACGCCACCACCAGAATCACACTGGAATACTAATTGATTCAGTTCAACTACAGACCTCTTATTAAAGTTATGATTTCCACTGGTGGTGACTGTCAACTTACCAGTAGATTGATTATAATTTGCTGCAGAAACATCAAATGGTGTTTGTTGTGAAACTGATACTTCTCTTACAACATCTTGTGAATCACATGAGAACTTCAGATCCCTCATTGTTACAGGCATACCAATATTGAAACCATGATTGGTTGCTGTAGTAAATGTAGTGAGACCAGTTGTATTATCATAGACTGCATTAGAAATGTTATGTGCATCTACACTAAGACTAATTGGGAATGTGTTTGATCCAGCAGATTGGAATTCAGAAATAATTCCAGTAAAGTTTGTAGGACCAATGCCATCAGCAACTAGACCCAATCTACCAAAGGAGGAATTGGAGTTAGTCAGATCACATTGTCCACCACTGCTACAAACAATACTCTGATCATTGTAGATGGTGAAGATAGAAACTAATTGAGCATAACCCTCATTTGAGATTGAAACACCAATACCACCTTGGTTGATTTGAGTATAAGAGTCAACATTCATTGCTCTGGTGTCACCAATAACATGAGCACCATCAATCTTCATACCAATACTATTGGAGATAAAGTTTGTACAGTTTCTAATGTATGGACCTTGTGTTACATATGATGGTTTGTTGGGATTGAATGCAATAATTGCTTTACCTTCATTCAATGACCCTGTGAAGGACATATTCTCAACATAACTACCATTAGCAACATAGATAAGATCTTCAGAAGGATTTTGTGGGACAATAGATACTTCTCTTAAACTATCACCAAGAAGTGTGACTTGCTCTGGGAGAATAATAGGATTGTTTTCTGGATAGTTACCAGCAGATATCTTAACAACTGTTGAAGATTTAGCAATTGTAAGTGCAGCACCAACAGTTCTCTTAGCAGTAGATACTAGATAACCATCATTATTATCGTTACCATCAGGTGTGACAAACACAATATTAGTAACAGAAACCAATCCAACAACACCAGTTAGATTAGAACCATCACCATAGAATGAGGTAGCACTAACAACACCAGTATTACCATACATGGTAATCATGGTTCCTACTGAGGCAATTCCACTTACATAAAGTGAATCAGTGATTGTGGTAAATCCACCAAGTGTTGTAATACCAGTGATATTAAGACTTCCAATGTCAGCATTACCTGTAACATTCAGATCTTTGGATAGTTGAACATCATCATTAAATGTAGAGATGCCAGTAACATTAAGACTTCCAATGTCAGCATTACCTGTAACATTCAGATCTTTGGATAGTTGAACATCATCATTAAATGTAGAGATGCCAGTAACATTAAGACTACCAATGCCAGCATTGCCACTGACAGTGATGTCAGAGAAAGTAGCACTTCCACCTTCTCCACCACTTACATCAATACCTGCTGCTGTTATGATGCCAGCAAATACTGCACCACCATAATTTTGAATTGTGGCACCAATACCACTAGTAGTATCACCAACATTAAGTGTAACAGTTGTGGTGAGACCAGAAACAATTACTTCATTCAGTGAGAGACTGGTAGCAGTTGTAACTCCAAGAGTAGAAACACCAGTTACATTCAGACTACCAATTCCTGCATTACCTGTAACAGTGATGTTAGAGAATGTAGAGATGCCTGATACATTAAGACTGCCAATACCAGCATTACCTGTAACACTCAGGTCTTGACTAATCTGAACATCATTTGAGAATGTAGAAACCCCAGTAACTTCAAGGAAACCAGCACTTGCAGTTCCAGTTACACCCAGTGTCTCTAAGGTTGAGATACCAGTAACATTGAGACTGCCAATTCCTGCATTACCTGTAACAGTAATATCTGAGAATGTTGAGATGCCTGTGACATTCAGACTTCCAATTCCAGCATTACCTGTGATTGAAGCATCACCAGTGACATCCAGTTCACTGATTGTTGTGACACCAGTCAGTACAGCAGAATTGATGCCAATGCTACCACTTACATCAAGTGACCCTGTGAATGTGGCAATACCAGAAGCAATCAAGTCATTGATTGTGGTGATACCAGCAACTTGTAGGTTCTCAGTTGTAGTTACACCAGTAACACCAAGATGACTGAGAGTAGTGATGCCAGATACATTCAGACTAGCAATACCAACATTGTCACTGAATGTAGATACACCAGATACATTGACAGTGGTTGATTGAATGTTTGCAATGGTTGCAATGCCAGTTATATTGGCATAAGGACCATCAATTACATCAAATTCAAATCTTTGAGCAGTTGTAACACCAACCAAGTTGGGATTGCTTAGGTTGGCATTATAAAATGTGTTACCAGAGGTAAGATAGATATCATTCTTAAATGTTGCAATACCTGTAACTTCAAATCTATTGAGTGTGGAAATGCCAGTGACTCTAAGATTAGCAGTGGATGTAACACCAGTTACATCAAGAGTTCTAGCAGTAGCAACACCAGTCAGATTGATGTCAGTAAATTCATTCTGAGTTGAATTCAGTCTGGTGATTGTAGCAACACCAGTTACATTAGCAAATGGTGTAGTCAGAACACCATTGACACCAAGAGTTTCAAGTGTAGAAATGCCTGAGACATTCAGACTTCCAAGACTTGCATTACTGGTAACAGTAAGGTCATTGGCAATAGTGACATTGGTTGTGAAACCAACTGTAATTGTTTGACCAGAAACATTGGTATATACTTGATTTGCACCACCAATAATATTAAATACTTGACTGTCAAGGTCAATAGAACCTGAACCATTATCACCAGCATAATCTAGGTCTTGTGCTGTTACCAGGTCATCAACATACTTCTTGATTGATTGTTGTGTAACAAGGGCATCTGCTCTATCAGATACCATATCATCCTCATCAAGGATGCTTGTGATACCTACAAGTGTATTGCCCCTAGGTCCAACTTCCAGTTGGTTGATAGTAGCAATACCAGTAACTTCTAAGTTACTTGTGGTTGTAAGACCAGATACATTAATATCAACTGCTTGAAGTGGTCCAAAGAATGTTGCAATACCACTTCCATTCTCACCTACTGAAAGATGAGTGACTGATGCAATACCACCAGTTACATTAGTTGAAACACCAGCAAACTTGGCAAAGGATACACTTAATCCAACTCTTGCATCCAACCATTCTGGTGTCCCAGAACCCTTGGCCATCAGGATTCTGCCAGTTAGACCAGTTGGCACAAATGCTGTTTGGTCAATACCACTCTGATAGACTAGTCTACCACCAGAACCACCATATAGGTCTGTTGCAATACCTGCACTATCAGCATAAGCAACATTAATTGCTGCCAAACTAGACCAAGTGGGTGAACCAGTGCCACCAGATAGTAAAATCTCTCCTGTATTACCAGTTGCAGAGTATCCTGTCTCCCCAGGATTAATCTGATAAGGTATTCTACCTGAATCACCACCAGTTAAGTTTGTTGCACCAGCAGCAACATTTGCAAATCCAGATTCTGGAACATCAACTGCTCTAATTGTAATAGAACCTACACCAGCACCAGGTCCTGTATTTGGTAGAACTTGAATACCTCTTGTACCACCAGCAGTGGTTACAATACCAGAAAGACCAGAACCATCTCCAAAATAGGTGGCACTGCTTCCAGTAACTAAACCAACTGTTGTAACACCAGTTACAGTTAGATTATTTAATGTTGATTGTTGTTGTACAGTAAAGTCTCTAACAGTCAGTGCAGCACCAATTTGTACACTGTTTGTGACTGCAATTCCTGCTACAATTAAGTCACCAGTAATGGTGAAATCACCATGAACTGTTGATGGACCTACGATTACAGGACCAGTATTATTAAACCTATTGGCTACTCTGTCGGCCCTAAGTAATGACATTCTCTACACTGATTAGTCCGTTAGTTTTATTTATAATGTCACTTGATGCCTGATAAATAATTTCAAAAGAAAGATATTTATTATGGCCAAATCTGATAAGTGGTGTCCCCTCATTCAAAAAGATTGTAAGGAACATAAGTGCTCCTGGTATACTCATATCCAAGGAGTAAATCCACAAACTGGTGAGAATATGGACAAATGGGGTTGTGCAGTTGAATGGGTTCCAATGCTGCTAGTAGAAAATTCATCCAAGCAACTTTCAACTGCTGCTGCTATTGAATCATTTAGAAATGAAGTTGTCACTGCAAATCATCAAAATCAACAATTATATGTACATGCCTTAGAGCAAGGGGTTGATGTTGCAAAAATAACACCAATAGACCCCCCAATCATTGGACCATCAGGCAATTAACCTGCATTCTTTGTACAAACAATCATTCTCAAATATTTAACATCAAAGTCCATAGTTGCTGTCTCTCCATCACCACCTGCACCTACCTGAATAGTGTGTTTATGGCTTCCCTGATTAGCGTTGGTCCCTATAGTATGATTATGAGTGGAATTATTGATGCTGATACCAGTATTAGAATTACCAGTTGTCTGGTTTGAAGTTCCATTCACAGGATAATCTTGGTCACCACCACCTCCTCTTCTATTATCATTAAAATTTGTTCTATTATATGAATGACTATGACTTGGATCGGTGATTCCATGGTTATGTGAACCATCACTGGTAGTGTTTCCAGTATGAGTATGATTGGCGCTTTGGTTGCCAGCGCTGCCAGGGTGAACATGATTTCTTACAGGAACATTTCTACTAGCAAATACAGTAGTAAATGCCAATGAACCACCATTAGTACCACCAACACCTGGAACGTTAACAATTCTAATAGCACTATTACCAAATTCTCCTCTCGTTTGTTGTGACCATCCAGTTGGTGCTGATGCTTGATAGAACACCATAGTAGTCCCTGTTGGGAAACTATTCACAGCAAGGTCAAAGATTTTAGTAATTACATTAGATGTATAAGTCTCAGTTGTTGAGTTGCTAGTTGGTGGGTAACTATTATTAAGTTTAAGAATACCCTGAACAGTGGTAGATGCCTTATTCAGTCTATCATTATTAACAGTACCAGAAGATAAGTTAGAAGCATTGTTAGCATGTTTTTTAAGGTCACCTACTGCTTTTTCACTGGCAGCAAGTGTTTGACTTGTTCCATTAATCTTATTACTAAGTTGTACAATACCCTGAGCACTGGTAGATGCCTTATTCAGTCTATCATTATTAACAGTACCAGAAGTTAAGTTAGTTGCATTGGCAGCATGTTTTCTTAGATTATTGGCACCTCTTCCAGTCAATGCAGAGTTATCATCATCTACATTAAATGTTTGAGTATAATCAGTGATACCCTGTAATGTATAAGATGCTTTTGGAAGCAGGTCAGGATTGACTGGGGTAGTATCAACATAATTCTTTAAGTCACCAACTGCTTTCTCAGTTGCTGCAATGTGTTGTCTAGTACCATCAATAGCATTACTCAGTTGAACAACACCCTGTTGAGTGATTGATGCATCCTGAATAAGATTAATGTTGACCTGACCTTCTGTGAGGTTAGAAGCATTACCAGCATGTGCATTCAGCAAACCAACTGCTCTCTCAGATGCAGCAATGACCTGACTATTACCTTCAATACTGTCACTCAGTGATACAATACCTTGACCAGTCAATGATGCTTTATTCAGTCTGTCATTATTAACAGTACCATTAGAAAGATTGCTTGCATTGTTAGCATGAATCTTAAGGTCACCTACTGCTTTCTCAGTAGCAGCAATGTTTTGGCGAGTGCCATTAATTGCATTACTTAATTGAACAACACCCTGAACAAGCAGTGTGGCATCTTGAATAAGGTCAATGTTGATAACTTCACTAGAATTATTACCAACAATATTTGTGACTCTAATTCTAGTTAACTCATTACCATCTCCCCTAAAGATTGGGGCAATTAATCTCCCAGTTGCTGGATTGTAGGTAAAATGACTATCATCACTATCGATATAATGTCTCTGGAAACCACTTCCATTAGCAGTGGTAAATCCTACCTGATAGTTTTGATTATTATTTCTCTCATCAACTTTAATATTCAGAGCATCATCAGCAGTACCTGCTAAGAATGCAAACACCTCAGGAACTGTCAGGTGACCAGTATTGGGATTATACTTGAATTGACTATCTGCTTGAATTCTCTGGTTACCAGAAGTTGTATTGGTAAAGTTGACAAAATGACCAGCATTTGTACTTTCATCATTCAGAATATCTACATTAGTGGAATTGGATGCCTGACCAGTGAAGGTAGCGTCAGTTCCATCAGTACCATTCTCAAGAATCTTTGATGTACCATTATCTGCATAAATGTCACCAGTGAACTTAGTGACATTAATATTTTGAACATTCAGAGTATTGGATGATGGATTATAAGTGAGTTGATTTGAATCACTATCAATTCTGACTAATTCATATCCAGTTGCAGAATTGTCACTAAAATGAACTTGGAAGTTGTTATTTGATGTCTCTTTTCTTACTTTAACTCTCTCACCACCAGTTGCAATACCAGCAAAGTTTCTTGCTGTAAGGGTTTTATTAAGAGGATTATAAGTTAGGTCAAGGTCATCAGTGTCAGTATGTAGTAACTGGTAGTTAGACCCAAGTCCAGTAGCATTAGGAATCTTATCAGTAAATGTAACCTGATATGCTACATTATCATTCTTCTGATGAATACTGACCATATCAGAGCCAGTTGAGACCCCAACAAACTTAACAGCAGTTACAATACCAGCACTGACAGTGAAATCAGCATTAGCATCAGAGATGTTGGCAATAGTACCAAATCCAGTTACATTGAGGAAATCAAAGTTTGCCTCACTACCATCAAGGTAGTTTCTTACTGTTGCAAAAGCAACGTTAATTGACTTATAATCATTGTTCAGGTAGATTGTACCACCCATACCCTGCACATTAGATGCCTGGTAGTACAAGATATTAGGTGCATTATATGGAATCTCAAAGGTTACAACACCTACCTGAGCACCATTATTAAATACACCATCATCATAGAGGTTATCTAGATTGGCAGTTGGTTCTTTCTTAAGGTAGAATGGGAAACCACTAGTATTTGCTCTAAACTCATACCTCTTACCTCTCAGCAGATATAATTCAGGGTTTTTTGCTGCTTGAGTGAAACCAATACCAGGTGGGTCACCATCAAGAACAAAGTTAAATTCTTGACCAACTGTTTCTACATCAAATAAGGTATAAAGTTTGCTGTCATTAGAATCTAAACTATTAGTAACAGTAACATCATTGAAGACAACAGTACCACCAGCAGTAATCTGACCATTCAGATTAGTAGCAGTAATATCACCAGTAACTAATAAGTCACCATAAATGTATCCTGCTGTTGTACCAGTGGATACAGGACCAATAATTTCATGAGTATAGAAAGGAATTGCTGAGTTGACGCCTACCTTTTTATCAATTACATTGACACTAAGAACTGTGCCACCAATACCTACATCCAGATTTTCTGTGACGGTAGCATACCCACTGACTGCAAGGTCAGTGGTGTAAATGGTGGTGCCAGCAGATATCTTAGTGCTACCACATATATTTCCTACAACATCTAATTTACATTCAGGAACTGATGTACCAATGCCAACCCTGTCAGTAACAGCATCAGCATATAATAAATCTTCGCTTACTTCTATGCCATTGCGTATGACAAAATCCTTATCGATACCCATTTATCTAGAGTCAACGTTAATTTTATTTATCAACTATCAATAGCACCAAATGTTTTCCAAGTGTTGCCAGTTGTATATACCCAACCAACAGTACCACCATTTGTTGGGTTAGCATTATAAACAATGTCACCAGGTGTTCCTGCCTCAGTAGGTGTAGAAATTCCAACTGTCATTTTTCTTGACACTTGAGCATTACCTTGAATGAAGATACTGTTTGCTTCAACACCTTCTGATGATGTGCTAACAATCTTCTTAGAGAATGATACAGGACCATTGAACTCTGAAAGAATGTCACCTTTGTCTCCACCATCAATAACCATATTTCTCTCTACTTTCAAGATAGAAGAATCAACAAAGTTAAAGTCAGATGTGTCAGATACAGAACCACTAGAATATGGGTCTTCACCTGTGACTGTCTGTACTGGTGTATCATATACTTGCTCTCTACCAGTGTTAGAAGCAATTCTCTTATTACCAATAAAGAAGTCACCTCTGTCATTCATACCAGTATAATTGACAACACCACCAGCGATTTTCATAGACTGAACATTAATTTGCTCTGCCAATGACAACTGTCTGGTCTGTCTATCTGGGAATGCAGTGGAGTAGTTACCAGGTCCATATCCAATGTATTCAAAGGTATGACCAGATGCTCTAATAATTGAGTTTCTTCTAAATTCAAGAGGATAGAACTTAACTCTATTGATAACAGAACCTACTGGGTGAGTGTTAGCAACACTACCATATACACCTCTGAATACTTTAATAGTAGTGTCAGTTGATACTCTACTTACTGTCTGCTTAATTCTCATCAATTCATCATTGACTTTCAGATAATCCCCAATCTTAAGGTCAAAGTCTGCCATATTTTCAACACTGATAGTGTCAGTAGTCTTACTATTGATTGGTTGGAACAATACAGTGGAGATACCAGCATAGATTTGTGTCTCTCTACCATGCAATCTACCATTCTCAACAACCAAGTCACCAAAGTTGGTATCATAACCACCTGGATGCAGAAGAATGCCATTATTATATGGGAATGTCATTGTCTGAATACCTACATCCAGAACAACAGTAGTAAGACCTACCTTATCAATACAAACATATTCTCCATTGTAGAAATCAGAAACAGCATTACTAACAACAACAGTATTATTGACCCTTATGTCATTATTCTGTTGTGTGGTGATAGTGGCAATACCAGAAACATGGTCATACTCAAATCCTCTATCAACTGGTGCTCTAAGAGCATTATAAGTTGGTCCAATTACACTAAATGAACCATCTTGTGCCACATTACGACCCAAACCTTCAGTAGCAATACCAGGTGACTCATTAATTGGTGTAACATCAAGTTGCTTGGTTCCAGTAACACCACTGATTCTGTATAGCTTATTGTACATTCTGCCACTATAATCACCAATTCCAGTTACCTGAATAGTATTGCCAAGATTTTCTCTAATCTTATCAACAGTAACTGTAGCAAAGGTAAATCCAGTGGTAGTAGTGATGCCAGTAATTCTACAAGTGTCACCATTTACAAATGCTGAACCACCATCCATAATTTCACAATCAATAATCTCACCAGCAGATGTTCCATCAACTGTAACTCTGGCAGTAGCAAATCTACCAATAGAACCAGGTTGAGTGTTCTCAAGTCTAGCATTGTAATAGTACTGAATAGTAGCAGTTCCATCACCATAACCAGAACCACCATTATCTACGTTTGCACGTGCAATCTTGTTCAGACCATGATCGTGTTGAGTATAGATGGTATAACCAGTACCAACAGGGTTTGAGATAATATCTGTCAGTGCTACGCCAACACCAGAGTCTTTAAAGAAATCAAACAAAGTCTCCTGTGTGATACTGAATTTGGGGTCATTAACTACAACTTTACCAATATTAGTTGGCAGTGCATAAGACTTAGATGATTGTGAAGATGATTTGGCATTATCTCTATCAGTCTGGGGATAGTAATTTTGTAGTGGTTGAGAAAGACTAAATTCTGGTGTATTGAATGGAGAAACATCAGGAATATTAGAAGAATTCAATATACTGATGTAATAAATGCCATCTTGCTCACCATTTACATACTCATTCACAGTCTCTACATCATAGACATAGTAATTTTTATTAAATTTCTTTCTTCTGAATGTGGGCAGAGATGTGTTTCTCTGTGATGTGTTGTTGATAAATGTGCCAGGTGAGGAAGGAATATCATTGACAAAGAATGTCTTCTCACTTGTAATACCAGTAACCTGATATACACCATTATAACCTGACTGTCCTGCACCAACAGTTGGGAAGTTTGTACTTCTGACACCATTAATTTCTACACTAGAACCAATTGACAAACCATGAGGTCTCTCAGTATCATAATAGGCAATACCATTAGTATATGATGTCTTAGCAATGAAACTGAAGTTTCTCATCTGAGCATCATTGTTCAACTCAACAGATGCTGGATTGTATGCCAATGCTACTTCAGTATCGTTAGCACCACTTACATCTCCTGATTCTTCAATAGTAAAACCATCAAGAGGTGGTCTTGCTGATGTAATGCCTGTATTAGCAGGGATAACATATCTAAGTTTATGAATTCTATCATCTGATTGTCTGGAGTCAATCTGTCTGACAATATATGTTCTAGGTGAAGATTGACCTAAACCACCCAATTGTAGTTTTGGATACAATGAGTTCTCAGTAGAAGCAGAAGAAACATTAACAAACCACTGTGCTTCAGCATCATCATACTGAATAGGATGTCCAGGGTCTCCAGGTGTTTTATCACTTACTCTACTTTCAACATATAATGTGCCACCTAAGTTGTTGAGTTGAACATTAGAAGCAGTTTGTGAGTCATTGATTGATTGAGCAACACGAAGTTGGTCAGGATTCAGACCATCAACAATTGCATAATATAATCTATTTGTTTCAAGACCATCAGGAAGTCTGCCATTGTTAGAAATAACTCTGATTGACTCACCTTGACTGAATTGATGATTTTCAAGGAATGTGAGAGTAGAAGTAGTGATGCTGTTTCCAGTAGATACATTTCTACCAACAACAGACCTCTTATATGCAGTTGGTTTGCTAGTATCAGTGGCAGTGTCATCCATGATGACTCTTGCTTCAAAAGAAACTGGAACACCACCAGCAGGAATTACAGCATATAGTTTCTCATCGTGTCTTGCACCAAATCTATATCCTTGAACAATAGAAGGTGGTTTTACATCCTGACTCTGATATTGATACAGATACATTCTAGATGCATTACCAACACCAACTGTCTTAGTAATATCAACAGAGGGGAATTCAATTGTTGAGAATGATGGTTTAAGGGTTTTAGGAGGGATAATTTGAGTAACATATCCAACATCATCCTGTGAGAATGCATTCTTTCTAAATCCAGTAGATTTAAGAGCGATTTGACCAAAATTAGAGTTGGAGTTAGTAACAGAGAAGTCACCACCACTATCCACTACAAACTGGTCAGAGAATCCAATAGCAAAGATGGACACCAACTGCATCAATCCATTATTGGATGCCTTGATATGGAAGTTTTCGTATGAAGGTTTATAAACTGCATTAATGTCAGTATGCAGATTAGGAACAGTGGTAGAATCATCAAATGTACCACTTGATGAGTTATATTTTACAAATGCATTATCATCAACTTGGAGACTAATACCAGTAAATTGAGCCACAACCATTGACTTGAATCCAGTTGCCTTAGATCCATCAGCGTGCATACCACACATACCAAAAATAGATCTCAGTGAGATATTAAAGACATAGGGAGATGCACTGGTTACTGTATCAGTAGACAGGTCAATACTTGAACCCAATGGGTTAGGCAAAGCATTGCTTGGTGGAACAGGAACCTCATAGGAAAACTCAGTTACACCCTCAGCATTTGTGTCTATAACTTCTTTAACTAAGAAAGTGCCATTATATCTTTTATCAGTTACATTATTAATGATAACATTAGTATCAGTATTCAGTCCTTCAATACCTGCTGTTGTCTTGACATTAATAATAGCAGTTGGGTTGTTTCCATCTCCTGCCTTAATACTACTAATACCAACGCCACCACCAATAGGACCAACAATTCTATATTCATCAATTCTGGGTTGGATGTCTACATTGGGGTCAGGATAATTTGGTGAGATTTCTCTACCACTGGCAGGACCATATGCTCTACCAACTTTCTCATAGTACATATCCAAGTCAGTACGACTTGTAGAATATGTGTTAAATGTGTCATTAATATTGACTGGATTTACTCCATCAGCATATTCAAAACAAGTCAGTTTATGATGAGAGAATGTTGGTGTTGCAAGGTTGGTTGTATAATCTCTGTATACACCTCTTGTGTTTTTTGCATCAAAGACAGAAAATTGGAAAAAGTAACAAGCACCAGTTACTTTGAAGATAGCACTTCTTTCAATAGAATCATTTTTTGGATTAGGTACATAAAGTGGTCTAATTTTGGTCTTTCTTAAATCAGTACCAACAATTGACACACCTCTGGGGATAATGACTCCACCACTGATACTATTAAACTTATAAAGAATATTATTCTTTGCAAAAATATTAAAATCACTAGTATTGCTCAGTGCTGGGAAGTCAGTAGCAGTCTGACCATTTCTCAGCAAAAATGTATTTGGGTTACCAGGAACTCCTGTTGGAATCCAACCAGGTCTATTATCAATAGAATGTTCACCAGGGAGAAGCATGACTGTTGTCTTCTCAAACCTGTCATTATCTTGTCCCCTTTGGTATGAAAATCTAGCTGCTTCAATTAATGCCCTTTGCAGGGTTTTGAATGGGCGAGCAATGGAATTTCCCTGATTTTCAATACCGTCTGTAGCATCTAAGTTGTTGGGGTCAACATAAAGAATATTGCCACGTACGTTTTTGAGGAAATTATCAAGTCTGCTAAGAGGCATCTTTCTTACGCACTATAATCCGTTATGAGTTATTTATTCATAAAAAAAGGGACCCATAGGTCCCTTAATTAACACATAAAGTGCGTACTTCCTTCACACATATACATCTTAGTCTATCAACTACTCATTGTCAAGTATATACTCCACTGTGGTTGCAACATCATCCATAGCTTTACGAAGTTCTTCTTGAGTACCAGAATGCTGTTCCAACCTACCAGTTTCAGTTAAAGTCCATCTCCATTCTTTCATTATTTTATTATACCAGAGATTAATAACCATATCTTATCACACTTTCATTATATAGTAGGAATGGGGGGACTTGAACCCCCACGAGCGCAATGCTCAACAGATTTTAAGTCTGGTGTGTCTACCTATTCCACCACATTCCCAGTTTATTCATTGAATAGCAAGTGGTTGTAGTCTGTCAAGGATTTCACGATAAGCAGGTACAATATCCCCCTCATCTTTTCTGAATAGATCCTTATCAAATCTTTTATCGCTACCAATCTTCCATAGTCTCATACTATCAGGGCTAATCTCATCTGCAAGATACAAATCACCATGAGCATCATAACCATACTCAACTTTAAAATCAACCAAATCAATACCTAAGATGTAAAACATCTGACGAAGGTAATCATTAATTCGTAGTGTCATCTCAATGAAAGGTTCTGGATCATATCCCATCAGACGTACACGATCTGGTGTAAGTAAAGGATCATGCTTACTATCATCCTTCAGAAAGAACTCAACAATAGGTTGTGGTAGGGGTACGCCCTCTTTCAAAGTTGTTTCACGAACAATAGATCCAGCAGCACGATTCCTACAAATAACTTCTAGAGGAACAATATTAACTTTCTTACAGATCATCTTATTAGCACCAATCATATTAATATAATGAGTTGGGATATGTTCTTTGGAAAGTTTCTCAAAGATAATTGATGAGATACTGCAACAGAGAGATCCTTTTCCTAAAGGATGATCTTCCTTCTCTCCATTACCAGCAGTCACCTTATCATGATACTCAATGATGACTTGCTCTGCATCATTACCTGCATATACAGTTTTGACCTTACCTTCAATAATTACTTCCATTTTGTACTCCACATTTTCATAATGTTCTTTCTAATCTTTCAGTTGCTTGGTTAGGAAAATCTCTTGGCCTACTATCAGTAGCATTATCAGTTCTAGCAGAACCTTCGTTTGCCTTCATTGTATGTTGAAAGTTTGCCCTCTTATATCTCAACCCCAATGGATCAGGCATCCAGTATGTTACCTGCCAATCTCTATCAGGACACAATTCAAGATGCTTCTCTACTGAATGATTAAAGCTCCCCATTTGAACATGTCCATCATGAGTGATACATCTACCATCACCAATATCAACTAAAAATAATTGACTCATTCCCCAGCCCAAGTTGGTGGATGAAAAACACAATATTCATTAAAAGTGATTTTCATCTCTTTTTCAGTCAATCCACAATTTTTTGCTGCTTTTGGAAGGTTCCATTTTGCATAGAATAACATTTCCATAGATTGACGGGTTTCTGGTCTCATATTCGTAACACCTAAGAATTTCTTTGTATAATAAGTCTTTGTTTATATTCATAAAAAAGTAATAGGGAGATTTTTCCCCCAGATAAATTTTTGGACTTTTTTTGAACTAAAAGTTGAAATAATATATGGGGTTAAGGAGTAGACACAGCTGGTTCAGCATAAGCAACATACTCATCAGGCACCACTGCCTTGACTAGTTCAAGGACATTCATAAACTCATCTATGTTATCACAGTCAACTGTTTTTGTCTCACCTTCATTTGAATAGAGATAGAACTTGCGCAGACTAGGGTCAATCACAACCCTCATCAGATACTCATCACCTTCATTCTCAATCAAATAGTCATCAGGAGATGGGATGGTCATAGAACCTCTTGGTTACCTTGTAAGTATAGGACAGAGTGGGGGCAGAGTCAAGGGCAGTGTGCCACTTTTAATATGGTCCACCATAGGTAGGGTCTTGAAGAATTTGTACTGCTGTTGCAATATCTGTCTGTCTTTGTGCCAGATTTGAGTCACTCTTACTAATCATCCAAACATTTGTAGCATACCCCTTCTTGTCACCTTTGATAACATTTGATGATGCATTGGGGTCATCCAAATCATTTCTTTTGGTATTAATATCACTGATTTGGTTATCAACAGTTGAATTACTACCACTGTAAGCAAATACAGTTCCTTTACTGCTAGGAGCACTACTCGTGGTATGAACTACACCACTTGGCAAATCTTCTGAGGGAACTGGTCCACTACCAGGACTGGTGAGTGAGTTTTTATAAAATGTATTTGCTACACCCAAACCTTCATTGCTGCCTGTTAAAGGAATTAAGTTCTCAGGTTGTAATGGATTTTCAGTGCCAGTATTTGCTGGTTCTAAATTAGGATAATATGTGAGAATAACATTGTCATCATAGATTTGACCTGTGCCTACAAAATCAGTTGAAGTACAATTAGTAATCACACCAACAGGTCCAAAGACTGACCCAATACCAAAAGCACCAGACACACTTTTGACAATAATCTCAAATGCGGAACCTCCTGAATAACTCTGAGTGATGGCAACAGTGCCACTAGCACCATTAATTTGAGTAAGAGCAATTCCAGCAGCAACACTACCACCAGTGAGAGTAGGTGCCATCACAAGTCTAGTCATTCCTTCTGATGAAGTAAGTGTATCACCAAATAGACTTTCTGCTGCACTTCTGGCAGCACTCTCTGACCCATAGGTCTGCTTATTTGATAACCAGTATGAGTGAGTTGCTGTATCTGCAATAATTTGTTTATCATTATTAATTGAGTCCAACTTCTTAACAAGTTGGTCATCAATATTTTGAACTGGTTTTAAGAATAAATTATATCTGTCTTGATTAACTTCCAATGTAGTCTTAGGTGCTACAATAGATGGGTTTTGAAATTCAGAAATAGATTCTGATTGAGCTGAAAGTACACCAATTGCTGGTGTCAGACCATCATATGATGTAATTGCAAATCCTGATGACATTTCAATAAAATTTTTAAATATTTAGAGTTGATTATGATTCCATTCGCCCAAGGCAATTGGTTCTCCCTCAAACATCATATGAATCACACCCTTTTTATACTCTTCAATAGTCACAACATAAAATAGGGATTCAAAGATACCTTGTCTTTGAAGTTTGGCAATTCTGTGAAGACCATCTTCCAATAGATACCCTCTATCATAGTCAATGACAATACCAGGATATGATGTGTCAACCTGGTCTATAAAATCTGGATTTGGTGGAGGACTACAAATTTTAGAGTGCTCAATGAGAATTGGTTCTCTATTATCAGTAACAAATTTATAACAGGTCATAACTCCATCCATTGACTTGGGTGTGTACAACCCTGATGATAATCAGGATTGTCTGCTCTTAATGTGATACGAATATCACCAGCAATCACTATCCTCTCATCATCCCTCTTTGTAAATTTCTGAATATGATGAAGAGTTTCACTGGGAAAGAGTAGAACTGACCCCTCCACAGGTGTAATCAAATAATGATTGCAGTTGTACTTATTGAATCCAAGCAGTGTATTCTTCTTATCTGCTGTCTCAAACAATCCACCAGCAACCTCATTACGATTACTAGGTTGTGTCACACAAAACTTATCAGAAGTAGAGTCTGTCTTCAAATAATATACAAAACTGATGTTTGCTTCATTGTGAAAGTGGGGGTCAACTGATGGTGTGTCATCATCTTTATGATACCCAACCCAAGTTTTCACAATGTGATAGTTCACAAGGTTGTGGTTGACATTCAAATGTTGAAGATACTCATCAAGATTCTTTTTCAATGACTGAAAGAAAATCTTGTAGTCTGGATTGAGATGAGCAAAAATCTTACCAGAGTATTCAGGACTCTCATTTTCATATCCATTAAACCAGTAGTCACGAAGAGAATCAATATTGTTTTTCTTAAACTCTTCATGACAATCAATGTCACCCTGATAGACAATTAGAGGGAATATTTCATGTACTTTGTTCACTTATTAATGGCATATTCACCATTATCTCCTGGATAGTCTGCTGGTGTCAAGCCCTTGTACTCAAAGATGTTTTTCTCTACATCCTTTCTTGTTCCATACACAACATATGTACAATTGACTGGACCAGAGGAAGCATTCTTTACATTAATCTTAGAACCCCAGTTGATTGATTCAACAAATAGTTCTTGGAATGAACCTATAGGTGTAAGAGTAACACCAATACTATCAGGGTCAACCAAATCTTTCCACACATCAGGCAATTGGATGGTATTAGTTCCTGACAGTTTACCTCTCACATAAACCTCTGCCTCTGGTCCCTCAAGACAAATGTATCTCAGTCTATGGTCTTCTTTTGAGGGGTGTTTAATATCAAATGATTTCTTAGAACTGGCAGTTGCTTGTGCTGCTTCTGCCTTAGCTCTATTTGTAGTAGCATATGCAGCAACATTACCAAGACCAGTGAGGTTCATGGCTCCATTGAATGTGAATACACCATTACAGGTGAGATTTCCTACTGATTTAATGTCTCCAATGGTTGTGATATTGCCTGTAACATTAGTTTGTGCCACTA
>WLWE01000607.1_pt1 | contig 30394 bp, 50 predicted proteins | sample 6718301 | NCBI WGS metagenome assembly WLWE01 (sample SAMN12718691, study PRJNA515312) | sponge metagenome | isolation source: marine sponge | host: Mycale hentscheli | place: New Zealand: South Island, Marlborough, Capsize Point | collected 2003-05-01 | reverse complement strand
ATTTGACAAAAGGCAATCAAAACAATTCAACATTAGAACACCAACATTCATTAAGTGGTTTAAGTTTAGTAGAATCTTGGCTTGTTGAAGATGAAGTACACGACAAGTCCAGAAAGTATGGTATGAACGTACCTGTTGGTACTTGGATGGGAGCTGTAAAAGTAAACAATGAAGAAGTCTGGAATGACTATGTAAAAACAGGCAAAGTAAAAGGGTTTTCTATAGAAGGCTACTTTGCAGATAAAATGGAACGACCTAAAGAATCAATAAAAGAAGATATGTCAGAAAAACAAGCAGACTTACTATTAAGTGAAATAGAAAAAATAGTTAAAGGCGAAAACGTTGAATTAAGTATTTCTTCTGATGCAAGAACTAATATGTTTAAAGCAATAGAAAAAATTTTTAGAAATGGTGTAGATTTATATGATGAATTAGAAAATAATAGTAAAAGGGTTCAAAGACAAATATCTTCAATAGAAAAAGCATTTAGTAAAGCAAAAAATATATATAAAGATATAGATTCTAAAATTACTTCACAAGCAAGGGAATTAGGTATTGCACCAAATAAAGTTCCAGATTATGAAAAATTTATAAATGGTTATTTTTTTATAGACAGAAAAAAAACTGAAATTATAAATAATTTAAATAAATATAAATAAATGAGTAAGCATATAAACAAAATATTCAGTATGATTCAAACTGAATTAAAGTCAGAAAAAGTTGAATTAGAAAAAGTTGAATTAGCAATTTTAGATAATCTAAAAAAATATGCAAATGGATTAAATAAATATCAAAACGAAGGAGATGGTTTGGTCAAAAGAGCTAATAGACTAAAAACTGAATTAAACGAAACACAAAAAGCAATTTATAAATGGTCAGATGTAGGCGAAAGTATATCAAACGATATTGTAAGAGATTTATCTAAATTTGAAAAATCAGCGAAAGAATTAGGGGTATCTCCAAGTTCAATAAAAGAATATGTTAATGCAGAAAAAGCATTCAAACAATTTGCCAAATTAGAACAGAAATATCAAAAAATTGCAAAAGAATTATAAATTAAATGCCAAAAAAAACATTTTTCCCAAGTTATTCAAGTCCTAAAGGGTCAAGACGTGCTTGTCTATGTAAAGACAAAAATACTTATTCGGTAAAATGTTGTGATGGTTCTTTATGGGCACAAGGCATAGGAGTTATATCAAGAACAATTTGAAAATGCAAAAAAATAAATTAATCACGTTATATATATAATTATGAAATCAACTGAAATGTTAAACCAAATCAAGACACTTTTAAACATAGAAGTAAAACTTGAAGAACAAAAACTAGAAAATGGTACTCGTGTAGAAGCAGAATCATTTGAAAAAGGTAAAGAAATATTTATTCTTACAGATGACGAAAAAGTAGCAATGCCAGTAGGTGAATACTTACTAGAAGATGGCAGACTTATCGTAGTTAAAGAAGAAGGAATTATTGATGATATGCGAGATGTATCTGATGATGTTCCACAAAAAGAAGAAGAATCTAAAGATGAAACTGAAGATTTAGGGTACAAAGAAGAAGAAATGGATGAAGAAGCTGACGTACAAGACTGGGAAGGTATGGAAAAAAGAATTAAAAATCTTGAAGATGCTATTTCTGATCTTAAATCAAGAATGGGTGAAAAAAGTATGGAAGAAGAAGAAGTAGAAATGGAAGAAGAAGTTTCAAGACAACCTAAATCAAGAACAGTTAAAGAAGAATTTAACGAAGAAGTAAACGAGCAACTAAAAGAAGAATTATCACAACCTGCTGCTCAACCAATTAAACATAATCCTGAATCAGGAAATGCAAAAAAAGAACATTTTAGAATTGCTCCTAACAGAAAGCCATCTACAATGGACTATATATTAAATCAATTAAATAAATAAAATAATACAATTATGCCACAACCAACTATTACTACTACTTATGCTGGAGAATTTGCAGGTAAGTACATTGCTGCTGCTCTTTTGAGTGGTAACACATTAAGTCAAGGTGCTATTGAAATTAAGCCAAACATTAAGTTTAAAGAAGTTATGAAAAAAGTAGTTACTTCTGGTTTAATTACAGATGATTCTTGTGATTTTACATCAGCAGGATCAGTAACATTGACAGAAAGAATTATCCAGCCAGAACAATTTCAAGTTAACCTTGAATTATGTAAAACTCCTTTTGAATCAGACTGGGGTGCAGTATCTATGGGCTATTCAGCTTTTGATAACTTACCACCTGATTTTTCAAGTTTCTTAATTGCACACGTTGCAGAACAAGTATCTGCTTCTACAGAAAGCAATATCTGGCAAGGGAATCTTGGAGGTGCACAAGCAGGAGAATTTAACGGATTCACAACTTTAGCTGCTGCCGATGCTGACGTTATTGACGTTGCTGCAGTAGGTGGAGGTGTAAATTCAGGAAACGTTATCGCTGAACTAGGTAAAGTAGTAGATGCAATTCCTTCTACTCTTTATGGTAAAGATGACTTATTTATCTATGTATCACAAAACGTTGCTAAAGCGTATGTAAGAGCATTAGGTGGATATGCTGCTCTATCAAATGTTGCTGGAACTGAAAATGTAGGTTCTATTGGAGCAAATGGTATTGACAACAAAGGAACACTATGGTATGGTGGAGGTGAAAACCTTTCTATCGATGGTGTAAAAATATTTGTTGCTAATGGATTACCAAGTAACTATATGTTTGCTGCACAAAGAAGTAACCTATTTTTTGGAACAGGTTTAATGTCTGACTACAATCTTGTAAAATTGATTGATATGGCTGATATTGATGGTTCTAAAAACGTTAGAGTTATAATGAGATTTACTGCAGGAGTTCAGTACGGAATAGGATCAGAAATTGTCCTTTATTCTTAAAATTAATTAACCAAAAAATTAGGGTAGGTGGGTTATAGCCTACTTACCCTTTTTTTATAAAATAAAATATAAACTATGGCTTGTACATTAAACACAGGGAGAAAATTACCTTGTAAAAGTGCCTTTGGTGGCATAAAAACAGTTTGGTTTGGTGATTTTGGTGGTATTACTGGCGTTACTGTAGATTCAACTACAAAGCAAGTAACAACTATTGCAGGAACACAACCAGACTGGTATCAATTTGACGTAAAAGGAAATTCATCTCTTGAAACAACTGTAACAAGTTCAAGAGAAAACGGAACTACTTTTTATACTCAAACATTAAATTTAACACTAACATTCCTTGAAGCTAAAACACAAGCTGAATTGCAAGAAATTGCTAAAGCAAGACCTTATGTTTGTGTAGAAGATTACTATGGTAATCAGTTCTTATGTGGACTTGAAAATGGAATGGAATTTGTATCTGGAACTGTCGTTTCTGGAGCTGCTGCAGGAGATTTATCAGGATTTACTTTAGTAATGGAAGGACAAGAAGAATTAGCTCCTTACTTTTTAGATTCAGGATTGATTGTTGCAAACGCAGCACAAATAGTACCTAACTAATATTTATTGATATTAAATTAAGAGCATCCTTTGGGGTGCTTTTTTTTTGCCTATACATTTCTACAAAAAAAGTTATTTATTACGTTATATATAAAATGATTGTATTAAAGACCATAGCTACTGCTCAAAACTTTAAAGTAATTCCAAGAGTTTATGCTGATGAATTTACTTTATCTGTTAGAGATGATAGTACAAATGTCATAAAAACATATCAGATTACAGGAGCTACAACAACAGGAAATTATTTAACATTTTCACAAGCATTTAGTCCTGTACTTGTAGAAGGTCATTTTTACGATTTAGAATTATATACTGATCCTAATTTTTGGAATACTAATTATTTTCTATGGGAATTATATAATGAATTTTGGAATGTAGATACAACAAATATTGTAGATATATATAAAGACAAGATTTTCTGTACAGACCAAGAGATAGACCAAATGGATAATTTATATTATGACATTAATCAAGGTCAATACATAACAGATAATTCTTATAATAATGATTACATTGTAATATGAAAAATAGAAAAAGAAATAGTTTAGGACAGTTTGTTAAAAGTTCTAAATCAGAAATTAGTTTTGTTAATTTAAGCACCTATACAAGTCCTGAAGTTACCGAAGTACCTAACCAAGACTGGGTGGGTTATGGTGAAGATAATAATTACTTTCAATTTTTAATAGACAGATACAATGGAAGTCCTACAAACAATGCTTGTATTAATGGTATTAGTCAACAAATTTATGGTAAAGGTCTAGGTGCTACTGATTCTAACAAAAAACCAGAACAATATGCACAAATGATTACATTATTTAAAAAAGATATTGTAAGAAAGTTGTGTTATGATCTTAAACTTATGGGTCAATGTGCGATGCAAGTAATCTACTCAAAAGATAGAAGTAAAATTGCACAAATAGAACATATGCCTATTGAAACATTAAGGGCAGAAAAATGTAATGAAGAAGGAGAAATACCTGCATACTACTACTTCAAAGATTGGACTAAATTAAAACCAAGTGATAAGCCTTTAAGAATCCCTGCTTATGGAATGTCAAAAGAAAATATAGAAATATACTACATTAAGCCATACAAGTCTGGATTTTATTACTATGCACCTGTAGATTATCAAGGTGGAATACAATATGCTGAACTAGAAGAAGAAATTTCTAATTATCACTTAAATAACATTATGAATGGATTAAGTCCATCAATGTTAATCAACTTCAATAACGGAACACCTAACCCACAAGAAAGGGAACTTATTGAACAACGTATCGCACAAAAATTTAGTGGATCAAGTAATGCAGGTAAATTTATTTTAAGTTTTAACGACAATAAAGATGCACAAGCAGAAATAACACCAGTACAATTAAGTGATGCACATAACCAATACCAGTTTTTATCAGACGAATCACAAAGTAAAGTATTAGTAGCACATAGGGTAGTTAGTCCAATGCTTTTGGGTATAAAAGACCAAACAGGATTAGGTAATAATGCAGATGAAATAAAGACAGCTTCTTTGCTTATGGATAACACCGTTATAAGACCATTTCAGGAACTTTTAATTGATTGCTTTGACCACGTACTAGCTTACAATAATATTGCATTAAACCTATACTTTATTACGTTACAGCCACTAGAATTTACTGACGTAGATAGAAGTGTACAATCTGATGAAGAAATAGAAGAAGAAACTGGAATTAAAATGTCAACTGATCTTAAAGAAATAGATGGGTTTGAGGTTTATGAAACTAAAGAAGAAGCAGAAGAACAAGCAGAAAAAATGGGATGTTCTGGACATCACGAACATAAAGAAGGTGATAAGGTATGGTATATGCCTTGCGAATCACACGATGAAATAGATTTAAAGAAACCTTGTCAAGCTGGTTACGAACAATACGGAATGAAAGTAAAGAATGGTCGTTTAGTACCTAACTGTATTCCTTTAACAAAAGAAGATTTAGAAATCGAAACACAATTAAGTGAATTTGGTCAAGATGAAGAAGATTTATTAGATGATTATGATTTAATTGATGTATCAGAAGTTGATTATGATAAAGACGATATATATGACAAAAAAATACAAGAATTAAATATACCTGAAATATCTACATTAAGTAAAATTGTAAATCTTGTCAGAACAGGTAAAGCATATCCTAAAAGAGAATCAGAACAAGATGGTCAAACTAAACAGACAGGTAAAGAAAAATTTTTAGTAAGATACCAATACGCACCACTAAAAACTAAACAAGATGGAAGAAAGTTTTGCAAAGCTATGGTTAGAGCTAAAAAAATATATCGTAAAGAAGATATTATAAAAATGGGTAAACAACCTGTAAATGCAGGGTTTGGAGTTAATGGTGCTGCAACTTATTCTATTTGGCTTTACAAAGGTGGTGCAAGATGTCAGCATAAATGGTTTCGTAAAACATATATGTTAACACAAGGTGGAGATAAAACACTAGTTACATCAGGCAAAGCAAAATCAAAAGGATTTAAATTTCCTGTAAATAATAAACTTGTTCCTGTAGCTCCTGAAAATATGCAATTTAAAGGCTATACAAAGGCTTATTGGGATAAAATGGGATTTAAAAATTAACATATGGCAACAGCATTATTTATAAATAGAACGGATTTAGTTAGAAATAGCATTTTAGATGGAAATGTAGATACTGATAAGTTTATACAGTTTATTAAAATAGCACAAGAGATAGACATACAAAATTATACAGGTACAGATTTATACAATAAAATATCTACACTAATAGCTAATGGTGAAATTGATGACGTAGCTAACGCTAAATACAAAACATTGCTTAATACACATATACAGCCAATGTTAATTTGGGCAGCACAAGTATATTATATTCCTTTTGCAAGTTATGCTATAAAAAATGGTGGTGTATTTAAACATAGATCAGAAACAAGTGAAACAGTAAGTAAAAATGAAGTAGATTATTTAGTAGATAAAGCTAGAGAATTTATGGAATATTACTCAAGACGTTTTATTGATTTTATGTCTTTTAATCAATCAGATTATCCTGAATATACAAGCAATACAAACGATGATATTTATCCAGACTATGACGCATTATTTAATGGCTGGGTATTATGAGATATAAACCAAAACAAAAAAATATAGAAAAACTAAAGACGTTTTTAAAGAAACAAGAAAAAAATAAAAAATATGGCAACACTATTTAATACAAGAATATCTGATACTTATACAGGTTTACTTAAAACCATTGATAATGCTGCATTGACTGCAAGTTTAAAAGAATTAACAGACGGTTCTGGGTTGTCTAGTGGTGTATATATGAATACAGCAGGGGATTTTAAAGTAACTGCTATTTTAGAGTTTGGTTCTTTAAAAGATACAGGAGAAAATATAATTATAAGCAAATTTGTAGATGAAGCTGATGGTATTGCTAATAACGACAACGATACCTCTATACCTACAACTGCTGCTATAGTTGATTATGTAGCTGCACAAATTACTATTGAAGATTTAGATTTTACAGGAGATACAGGTTCAGGACAAATAGATTTAGATTCACAAATATTTGCTATTGGTGGTACAACTAATGAAATTACGACAGTAGCATCAGGACAAAGTTTAACAATATCTTTAAATTCAAGTGGTGTAGTATTGCCTAATGGATCAACTGCAACAACTCAAACAGCAGGGGATAACTCAACTAAAATTGCTACAACATCTTATGTAGATACTTTAGATGCTGCAAGTGATTTGGATTTTAGTGGAGATAGTGGAACAGGTGATGTTAATCTTAATACACAAACATTCGCAGTTACAGGAACAACAAGTCAAATAGAAACAACTGCATCTGGTCAAGGATTAAGTTTACAATTTCCAAGTGCAGGAATTACATTACCAAATGGTTCAGTAGCTACCACACAAAGTGCAGGAGATAATAGTACAAAGGTAGCCACAACTTCTTACGTTGATACACTTGATGCTGCATCTGATTTAGATATAACTGACGGCACAAATACAGGAGATGTAAACCTAAACACTCAATCGTTAAGTATTTTAGGAACTACAAATGAAATAGATAGCGTTGTAAGTGGTCAAAGCGTTACTTTAGGGCTACCTAATCAAATTAATGTAAATGTACAGGGAAACCTTACAGGAAACGTTACAGGCGATGTTACAGGCGATTTAACAGGTAATTCAGCAGGAACACATACAGGTGCAGTTGTAGGAAATGTAACAGGTAATGTGACTGGAAATGTAACAGGGGATTTAACAGGCAACGCAGATTCAGCTACTAAATGGCAAACAGCAAGAGATTTATCAGTTTCAGGCGAAGCAACAGGAACTATATCTAGTGTAGATGGCACAAGCAATGTTAGTGGTGCTTTGACTTTAGATAATAATTCAGTTACAGGTAAAGTGTTAACAGGATTAACTTCACCATCTGCAAGTTCAGTATTAGCTACAGATACGATAGTTCAAGGATTTGGAAAATTACAATCTCAAGTAAATGGTTTAGCAGGTGGTTTAAGATTTATAGGAAGTTGGGATGCCGACTCAAACTCACCATTATTAAGTGATGGAGGTGGAGAATCAGCTTCAGGTACTACAACAGGTGTTGCTACAAATAAATTAATAGATAGTAATGCTTCTTTTACTTCAGCAGTTTTAAATGATAAAGTAGTAAATCAAGTAGATGGTCAAACAGCTACTGTAAGTGCAGTTGATAATGGACAACAACTTACATTAAGTGCCGATATAATGTTAAGTGGTGAAGCGTACACAATAGACAATCCACCTTATATAACACAAGGACATTATTACGTTGTTAGTAATGGTGGTGCTACAGATTTAAATGGTATTAGTTCTTGGTCTATTGGTGATTGGGTTATTGCAGGTGCAAACAACGAATGGACTAAATTAGACCATAGCCAAGTAGATGGAACAGGTACACCTACGTTTATAACAAAATGGTCTGCTAATCAAGTTATAGCAGATTCTATTATGTCAGAATCAGGAAGTACAATTACAGTAGCAGGAGCATTAACAACAAACACTAATTTAAGTTCAACAGGAAACTTTGCAATAAACACAGATAAATTCACAGCTAATGCAACTTCAGGTAATGTTGCTTTTACAGGAGATTTAGCAATTAATACAGACAAGTTTACAGTAAATGCTACAAGTGGAAATACTTTAGTAGCAGGAGATTTAACTACAACAGCAGGTTATTTACAATTAGGAGCAGTTGCTTTGCCAAGTGCAGGAGTAGCAGCTATAACTAATAGGTCATCAGACAATTCTTTATATATACAAACATCTTCTGGTAACACAGCTTATTTATTAGATGGCTCACAAAATACAATGTATTCTGCAGCAAGTACTGCCCATAATTTTTATATAAGTAATGTACCAAAACTTACAATAGACAGTAACGGAGATTCAACCTTTGCAGGTAATGTTTTATTAAATGGATATTTAAGTGTTGAAGGTACTACAGGAAACACAGGGGGTGCAACAGATAGATGGATAGGTGGAGACGGAACAGCAGGAACTTGGTTTTATAATGTTCCAACAGGTTCAAGTCATTTATTTGGAATAAACAATTCTAATGTCTTAACTTTAAATGGAACAGGAGCAACCTTTGCAGGAAGTATAACTGGAGGCACAACTATTGGAACTGCAAAAATCATAATGCAAGTTGATGGTACTTTGGATTGGGGTAATGCAAAAGATTTTGGTACTTTAACTTGGGATACAGGTTATGCTATTATAGCAGGACAAGCATCAAAAGGTTTGAAATTAAGAACAAATGATTCAACAGATGCTCTTACAATAGACACATTTCAAAACGCAACTTTTGCAGGAGGTGTAACTGCTCCATATTACCAAGCAACTAATTTTATAAATGTACAAGTAGATGACGCAGAAGTTTATTGGACTAATACTGCAAATACTGATTATTGGGTTTGGAAAAGGGATGCAAGTAATAATTTTTTATTAGACCATTATAATGGCTCATCAACAAGCAATGCCTTAACCATAGACAGTTCTGGAAACTTATTATTAAAAGGAACTGGGGCGACATCTTTATTAAAATTTGATTCAAGTTCTTTTGGGCAAATATTATCTACAAGCAATATTTTATATTATGATATAGATACACAAGTATTTAGAAATTCAGCAGGTACAGAAAGAATGCGTATAGACAGTTCTGGAAACGTAGGAATAGGTATAACTCCAAATGTTAATTCTAGTGTTGTAAATGTAATACAACTTGGTAAAGGTATGACTTTAATGGGTAATGCAAATGATGACAGAGCAACTATGGCTGCTAATTTATATCTTGATACTGGAACTGCTTTTAGATATGTAATGGATGGATTAGCAGGTAGATTTAGCATAGAAGATGGGCAAATGGTTTGGGGTACTGCAGGTTCAGGAACAACAGGTGCTGTTGCTACTGTAAACACTAAAATGACTTTGTTAAACAATGGAAATTTAGGAATAAATGTATCTCCCGCAGGAATATTACACGCTCAAGCAACAAGTTCAGGAAATATATATTCTCAATTGCTTATGGGTTATAATGGTGCGTCTAATAATTTTTATGATGGTGACACACAAACTTTTAGAACAGGTATAGGTAACATAACTCAAATGACACTTAACAGTTCTGGAAACGTAGGAATAGGAATTTCTCCAAATGAAAATTTTCATATTTTTAAATCAGATGCTACGGCTTTAATTCAAGCATCTAATACAAGTGGAATAGCACAACTACAATTTTTCCCAAGAGATGGCAGTAATGTTGCTTATCTTCAATCAATAAAAGGTGTTGATAGTAGTTTAACATTTTTAACAGGTGGAAATAGTGGAAATAGTTATGTTCCAACAGAAAGAATGCGTATAACATCTGATGGGTATTTAAACGCAGGTGCTTATACTACATCTTCTAATACACATCATAAAATTGTAACAACAAGGACTAATTCAGAAACATTACGAGTTGAAAACAATTCAGCGAGTCCTTATGGTCAAATAATTAGGTATGGTGGGTCTAATCCAAATACAACTGATAATTGGTTTTTAGTTTGTGAGGATCAACTTTTTTCAAGACTTATAATATGGTCAAATGGAGATGTAGTAAATAGAAATAATAGTTATGGCTCTATATCTGATGTTAAATTAAAAGAAAACATTGTAGATGCAACTCCTAAATTAAATGACTTAATGAAAGTTAAAGTTCGTAACTATAATTTAATAGGAGATGATAAAAAGCAAATTGGTGTTATTGCACAGGAGTTAGAAGATGTATTTCCTAATATGATTGATAAATTTATTGACTTTGAAGATAAAGAAGTTACAGATGAAGAAGGAAATGTATCTATTGAAAAAATAGATTTAGGAACTACTACAAAGTCTGTTAAATATTCTGTATTTGTTCCAATGTTAATTAAGTCAATACAAGAACTAAAAGCAGAAGTAGATTTATTAAAGCAAGAATGTAAATGTAAAAATTAGTATATTTATATCTTAATCATAAAATAATAAAAATGTCAAAAATTACAAAAGAAGAATTAAAAGAATTACAAGAACAACAAGGTAAGCTAAATGCTATCAAACACGATATAGGTTTGTTAAGTACACAAATACATAGCTTAAACCATATGTACGCTGATGAAATTTCTAAACAAGAAGAAAGTAAGAAACCATTAGAAGAAAAATATGGTAAGATTAACATAGACCTAAAAGATGGGTCATATGAAGAAATTAAAGAAGAAAAATAATGAGTTTTCAGGATATGAAATTGTATGCAATGAATTTTTCAGCGTTTACGTTGAGTTTTACAAATATTGATATGGTGTTAAAGATAATACTACTTACAGTTACTATCCTGTACACAACTCACAAATGGTATTTAATGTATGAAGAAAATAAGCGAAAACATAAGTTATAAAGAAGCTACACATTCTGCAACTGCAAAACGTTTAGGTATATCAAACAAACCTAAAAAAGATCATATAGAAAATATGGAGCTTATTGCAGAAAAAATATTTCAACCATTAAGAGAATGGGTAGATCATCCAATAAGAATAAACAGTATGTTTAGGTCTGAAGAATTAAACTCAAGAATTGGTGGTGCAATATCATCAGCTCATAAAGAAGGATTAGCCATAGACATTACATCATTAGGAAGTAAAACTAATCTTGAGATGCTTCATTACATTAAAGACCATTTAGACTTTGATGTATTAATTAATGAATATCCAAATCAAGAAGGTGAACCAAAATGGATTCACGTAAGTTGGAATAAAAAGAAAAATAGAAAACAAGTTTTAGAAATAAAGCGTAAGGGCAGATACTATACATATACAGGGGAATGTAAAGGCTGCAAATGAAAAAAGTAGAATTTGCTTTAATAGAAAGGTTTTCTTTAGGTATTTTAATAGGGTTTAGTTATTTGCCTTATGATGATGATATTAATTTTAGTGAATTAAACATTTATGTAATATTTATTGTATTACATTTTAAATTTTATAACGATGCCGATACCTAAAAAAAGACAAGGAGAAAAACAAAGTGATTATATGATGCGATGCGTACCTCAATTAATGAAGTATCATCCAGAAAAACAAGCAGTAGCTATTTGTTATAAAGAATTTAAAGGATCAGTAGAATTAGAATCTTATAATGACTACCCACAAAGTGCTAGTAACAACGCAAAAAAAGCAATAGAGTATAAAGAAAAAAATGGCAGTTCTTGTGGTACACAAGTAGGTTGGACAAGAGCTAGACAATTAGCAGACAAAAAAAATATAACAAGAGATACTATTGCTCGTATGGCTTCGTTTAAAAGACATCAACAACACAAAGACGTTCCATATTCGGAAGGATGTGGTGGTCTTATGTGGGATGCTTGGGGTGGTTCGGCAGGTGTTAACTGGGCAATAAGTAAATTAAAACAAATAGATAAATGAAAGAAGTAGGATTGGATATTGATAATGATGGTAAACCAGATTTAAGTTTAGATTTAAAAACTATTATTATGGTTGTAGGTGGTATTGTAAGTTTAACTATGACTTATTCTACACTTACAAAACAAATAGAACTTAATAAACAAGAAATAGAGGTGGCTAAACAATTACCACCACAAAAATCACACGATTTATTAGAACAGAAAATACAATTTTTAGAAAATAAAATTGATGTTGAAGCTAAACGATTAGATAAGATAGAAGATAAAATATACAAAAGATGAACAAAGTAATTGAGTTTATTCTTATGATAGTAATCATATTAGTAATAGGCTCATTTACGGTTTTACCTTTAAATTAAAACTATGGAAATTATAAAACATTTATTAGGAATTTGTGGCGAAAGTCATATTAACATTTATACAATTATTTTATCAATAATTATTTTAAAATTTATTTATGAAAAAAATACTAGCAAAGATATTTGGTGGAGCAGCAGGTGGAGTAGCAGAAAAAATAAGTAACATCATAGCAAAACATACTTTTTCTAAAGAAGATCGTGCAAGGTTTGAAAATGAAATGGCTAAAGTTTTAATAGACGCAGAAGCTGATATGCAACAAAATGTAACAGAGCGTTGGAAAACTGATATGACTAGCGATAGTTGGTTAAGTAAAAACGTAAGACCAATCGTATTAATTTTTCTTGTAGTATCTACTGTTCTTATGGTGTTTATTGATGCAGGTGTTATAGCTTTTGATCTTAAAGATTCTCATACTGATTTATTGCAAATGGTTTTACTTACTTGTATAGGTGCATACTTTGGAGGTCGTAGTTATGAAAAAGTAAAGAAATAATGGCTAAAACAATCAATATAAGCAGATATAAGAGCAAATCAAAGAAACGTAAAGGAATACACGCTAAAAGTAAAATGAGTGCCTTAAAAGGCTCTAAAAACTATTTTAAGAAATATAAAGGTCAAGGTAAATAATTTTTTTATATATTTACTGCACACTTGCAAAACCTAATAAAGATGGAAGTTGCTTGGATCAGGTAATTACATTTCTTTCTTTTTGTAGGTTTTTCTTTCTTTTTCTTTTTACTCTTTTTCTTTTTCTTTCTTTTAGTTATATTTAAACAAATGAAAAAAATAGCAAGAAGTAAATTAATAAAAAAACTAGACAAAGTATTTAGTTTATATATTAGACAAAGATATGCTATAAACGAAATAGCTCAATGTTTCACTTGTGGTCGTAAAGATAATTGGAAGAAATTACAATGTGGACATTTTCAATCACGTAAACACTATTCAACAAGATGGGATGAAATAAATTGCCAAGTACAATGTGCAGGATGCAATGTATTTAAATATGGTGAACAATTTGTTTTTGGTAAAAATCTTGATCTGCAATTTGGTGAAGGATGTTCCGAATCACTTTACAACAAAGCCAAACAAATAACAAAGTATTCTTATCCAGAAATAGAAGATTTAATAACTAAATATAATTTGTTAATAAAAGACTTTAATTAATTTTTATCTTTATAATAGTTCTGTTTCGTTTTGTCTTTTAAAAAGGGGGTTAATTAAATTAGCTCCTTTTTTTTTGCATTTTATTAAAAAAATTGTTTATATTTATATTTCATTTAAAAAAATATATATGGACAAAACAGTAACTTACGAAGAACATTTTGTTTTAATTAACTACTACCAAAACAAAATACAAGAACTAGAAGCAAAACTAGAAGTCGAACAATCTAATAACTTAATGACATTATGAACAAAGATAAATTAACAGAACTTTATCACAAGTACGAGTTATCAAAAGATGACTTTTTTAAACATCAACATTACACAATAATTACTAGACAAGGAATTGATAAAATTCAAGCTATAGAACAAATATCTATAGACTATGAAGTAATTAAATGTGAAATTAACTTTGCAGTATTTAAAGCTATAGCAACTAAAAACAATAAAAAGATTATTACTTTTGGTTCAGCTTTAAAAGGAGCATCGTATAATGAAGGTAATTGTCAAAGCTGGTATGTAGCTGAAATGGCAGAAAAAAGAGCAATGTCAAGAGCTGTACTAAAACTAACAGGTTTTTATGAACTTGGGGTTTTTGGTGAAGATGAATCAGATTCATTTAAAAAGAAAACCACAAAAGAAGAACTAATCAATAAAATTAAAAGCAATGGCTGAAAAAATATATAAAGAAAAAGATCATCACCCATTTGAGAATCAAATTTTCAATCATTATAGAGAAAGAGCAAAAAAAATAAATGATGCAATAGAACTTCTTATAGAACATAACTATACGGTTATTGATCTTGAAGGCAAATGGATAAAAAAAAATCCACCTAGTAAAAATTAAATATTAACTTAAATTAAAATAAATTATGGCAGGAATTATTAAAGCAAGAATAGACGTATCTAAATTACCTAAAGAAAAATTTTACAAAGGTAAAAAAGGTGTTTACTATGAATTTATAGTATCAGTAAATGACGAAACAAATCAGTATGGACAAAACGTATCTATATCAGATTCACAAACGTTAGAAGAACGTGAAGCTAAAAAACCTAAATTATATTTAGGAAATGGTGAAGTAGTATGGACTAACGATATGATTAAGTTAGCAAAAAAAGAAGCTACACAAGAAGAACCAGTTACTAACGATTTACCTTTTTAACATTGTAAAAAAAAATGTTTTTTCAAAGGGGTTTAATACACCCCTTTTTTTTATATATTTATGCAAATGCAATTAAGATTAGACGAAAAACAAACTGAAGAATATTTGGTAATGGAAGCAATCGAACAAGATTGTATTGTTGATCCTAAAGAATCTATAGAATATCCACCAGTTGCATTATCACTAGGAGAAAAACTACTAAAAACAAAAAACAAAGATTTGCTATTACCTATACCTATAGGAACTTATGGTAATTTTAGTTTTATTCAAGCTCCACCTAAAACCAAAAAAACATTTCTAGTATCTCTTTTAGCTTCTGTTTATTTAGGAACAAGTAATCGTTTTGCAGGTGGTTTAAAAGGACATAGAGAAAATAAAGACTTAATACATATTGATACTGAAATGGGCAAATGGCATTGTCAAAAGGTATTTAAAAAGGTGCTTGATATGAACACCTTTGATTATTCAAAAAATTATCATACATTTGGTTTACGTACAATAGGATATAAAACAAGAATAAAGTTTATTGATTATTGTCTAAACCACAAAGTAGAAAACGCAGGACTTTTAATAATAGATGGCATTGCTGATTTAGTTAGTGATGTAAATAATTTAGAAGAATCAAATGCGTGTATTCAACAACTTATGGAATGGTCTGCTAATCACAAAATACATATTATGTGTGTGATTCATTCTAACTTTGGTACTGATAAACCGACAGGACATCTTGGTTCTTTCTTGGAAAAAAAAGCAGAAACACAAATACAACTAGAAGCAAACACAGTTAATAAGGAATGGATCACCGTAAAGTGCAAACGCAGTAGGGGTTATTCATTTGAAACATTTAGTTTTAAGGTAAACGACATAGGACTACCTGAAATAGTGGGTGATATATATGATCCACTAAAAAACTAAAGTATGATTAACGATTTATCGGATATATTTAAAAAACATATTATATGGGTTGACATTGTTTGTAGCTTTGGATGTAATAAAGAAACTTCAGAAGATATTGTACAAGAAATGTATATTAAGATAGACAAAAAAATAAAGAATGGTTTAGATATTGATTTCGGTAAAAATGATTACAACTACTATTATATATTTAAAACACTTAAAACATTATTTTTAGATTTAAAACGCAAAGAAAGTAAAGTAAATATAATACAAATAGAAAACGTTAGGGATTATTTATCTAATCAGGATTGTCAAAACTATGAACAAGTATATAATGATATTCAAAAAGAATTAAACAATATGTACTGGTACGATAAAAAAGTATATGAAATAATTGAAGGTGGGGAATCAATAGCAAAGTTTTCAAGAAAGTCTGGAATACCTTACTATTCACTTTACAACACATATAAAAAAGTAAAAGAGAAACTAAAAAAATTATTATGAATAGTACAGAAGTTTTTTATAGTGATTTAAAAGTTGGAAAATATTATGAAAAACAAATATTAAGTAAAATAAATAAAAAATATCCTAAAGCATATATTGTCAAGGGATATTGTAAAGACTGGGATATTTACATACCTGAACTTAAATTTGGTGTTGAAGTTAAATCTGATAAAAAAAGTTTACATACAGGTAACATAGTAATAGAAATAGAGTTTAATAATAAACTATCTGCATTATCTACAACCAAATCTAAATACTGGGTTATTTATGATGGCATTAATTATAATTGGTTTTTAGTTGATAATATAAAAAAATGTATAAAAGATAATAATTTAATTTATAGAGAATTTATAGGTAGAGGAGATATACATTCAAAAAAAGCATATCTAATAAAAAAAGAATTAATTTATAAATATAAAACTAAATGAAATTAGGAGATTTAGTATTCTACATAACAAAATATACAGGCATAAAATGGATTGTAGATACATATCATAAAATACGTGGAACTAAATGTAATTGTGATAAAAGACGAAAGGACTGGAATGAAATTAAAATAACAAGATGGTAAAATTTAATAAATATGATTTCAAAGACTGGGAAAAATTTAGGCTTTCAAAAAAATCAACCATTAGCCGTGAAGAATTTAGTATGGTTTGTCAGCTCCACTCAACCTATTACAATCACAAATACCACGAACCTTGTACTTGTAACCCCAAACTAATAAACAAATGGATAAAAGAACTTAATGTGATTTGGGATAATGGGAATTGATAATATAAAAAAACTAGAACAAGCAGTTATTGTATTTCTAAACCTAGATGGTTGGAAACTTAAGTGGACTGGTGATGGTTTTAAACATTATGATGCTTGTGGACTTACTAGAAAGGGTAATCGTTGTGTTATGGAAATGAAATTTAGAAATAAATATTACAAAGAAAAAATGTTAGAAAAATATAAATATGATGAATTAATGAAAATGGATAAAGATATTGTTAAATTATATTTTGTAAACGATCCTAAAGGCAATTATTTATACTGGTTAAACGAAATCAAACTACCTAAAGAAAAAGATATGTATTGTCCTGATACTACACTATGGACAAAAAAAAGGTTACTCAAACCTGTTTACTTACTAAAAGAAAACCAAGCCACAAGAATAAATTTAAATTAGCTTATTAAATATTTTGTTTATAAACCATTTTTGATTAGTTTTATAAAATGGTATTACTCATAGATGCAGACAGCTTAATCTTTGCTAGTTGTTATAGAACAAGAGATGAAGAAAATGATGATCCATACTATAGAGAATTAGAAGATTCTATTGCAAAGTTTGATGAACAGTTTATGAAGATTGTAAACGATTTAGAAGAACAATACGAAATAGACAAAGTAATAACTTTCAATGGAAGCAAAGGAAACTTTAGAAAAATACTAACACCAGTATATAAAGCAAACAGAAAGAAACAAGAATTACCACCACTACTACACGATATGCACCAATACGTAAAAGATACATACGATAGTAAATTTGTGTATGGATTAGAAACAGATGATCTTGTAGCTAAATACTGGCAAACATTAACAAATGAACTTGGTAGAGATAATGTAATGATTGTAAGCATAGACAAGGACTATAAACAATTCCCTTGTTTAATGTATAACTATCACTACAAACACCAAGTAGTATTAGACATAACTAAAGAACAAGCAATGTATAACTTCTATGAACAAATGATAGTAGGAGATACTGCAGACAATGTAAACTACTTTAAAGGTAAAGGTAAAAAGTTTTCAGAAAAATATTTTAAAGATTGCAAAACTAAATACCAATACACTAAAAGATTATACGAATTATTTAAAGAACAATACAAAGGCAAGGCAAGGCAGAAATATACAGAATGTTATAACCTTTTAAAATTAAGAAATGAATAAAAACAACGATTGGGGAATTGAAATCATAAAAGACGATTGGTCAGTTCAAAATGAAATAGCAGAAAAAGTAATACAGCTTTCAGGAATTGATATATTTAAAGTATCAAGAAAAAGAGAAATAGTAGAAATGAGATCATTATTCTTTTACATATTAAAAAAGAAATTAAATATGGGTTGGTCTGAAATAGTAAGATACTTTGTAGATTCAGGTAGGTCTATAAATCACGCAACTATTATACACTCATTAAAAAACTATGATATTTATAAATCAACAAATAAAAAGGTTCAAGAAATAGAAGAAATGATTGTACTTAAAACAAGTATGAATATGGAGGGAATAAATAGAGAAAACTATTTAGAGTTAAAATGTAAAGAATTAGAAGAAGAAATACAAAGAATAAAAAACCAAACACCTCTATATAAGTTAGTAAATAAAATACCTAAACACCTAGAAGGTGAAGCATTAACTAGAATAGAACTACTTATAAGGGGTTGGGAATGGCAATACAAAGATAGTTCAACAGCTTATGCAGGAGAATAAACTAAAAGATTTAGCCCTATTAAAAGTTCAATCTAAAATATGGGAACAAAAAAGATTAATAAAAGAACTAGAAAATGATATTGAAAAAGACAACGACATTGAGTTTGATATAATAGAATTACAATTCAACAATGCTATTACACAATTAGAGATATACGAATACATAAAAAAAGCAATACAGAATTATGACTAATAGAGAATTTAAAGAAACAAAGAAATATCTACTTGATAAATGTCAAGAAATAATGGATGCTAAACAACCCGAATACACACAAAAGAATATAGACGTTCTAAACAACTTTAAATCTACAGCAGAAAGCATAGGCATTGAACCTATGGAAGTTTGGGCAGTATTCTTTAACAAACACATACAAGCAATCTTAACACACGCAGGTGATCCCTATATGCACCAAGCAGAACCAATAGAAAGTAGATATGCAGATGCTATAAACTATTTACTATTAGGATTTAGTATTCTACAAGACAGACCAAAAAAAGACATCATTTCAGGAACAGAATGATATACAATGAAGATTGTTTAGAGGCTATGAAAGATATGTCAGATAATCAGTTTGACTTGGCTATTGTTGACCCTCCTTATGGTATTGATATTGCTAAATGGGATGCTATTGATATGAAACCAACTAAAGAGTATTTTATAGAATTATTTAGGGTAAGCAAAAATCAAATAATTTGGGGGGCTAATTATTTTATAAATAATTTATATGAAAATAGAAGTTGGATATGTTGGGATAAATATTTTGTAAAAATGGGATATGTAAATAAAGCAGATGACTTTGAACTTGCTTGGACATCTTTTAAAAAAAAAACAAAAATAATAAGATATACAAGTGTAGGCAATACAAGTGGTTTTAATAAAAATATTAAAGTTGATTATAGCTATAAAGGTAAAATACATCCAACTCAAAAACCTATAAAACTTTATGAATGGTTATTAATGAATTATGCAAAAGAAGCAGATACAATACTTGATACACATTTGGGTTCTGGAAGCATTGCAATAGCTTGTCATAATCTTGGATATGATTTAACAGGATATGAAATTGACAAAGAATACTTTGAGGCTGCATTAAAAAGAATTGAACAACATAAGGCACAAATAAGATTATTTTAAAATAAGTTAAAAAATACGTTATATAATAAAGATTGATTAAACAATAATATTTCAATATGGATAATCGTAAAAACAATGGAGGAGCAAGAGAAGGTGCAGGTAGACCTAAAAAAGCAGACGAACTAAAGCTAATAGAAAAACTTGATTCGCTTATTGATAACGATGAAGTAATTAAAACTTTAGGTAAACAAATAATAAAAGGAGATTCAAGAGCAATGAATTTATACTTTGGATATAGATATGGCAAACCTAAAGAATCTGTAGATATAACATCAAGTGAAGGCTTTAACATAAACTTTAAAGACTTAATCAAGTTTAAGTGATTGAAATAAATAAAAAGTATTCTCCTATTGCTGAATCAGATGGGAGGTACTTTATAGTAACTGGTGGTCGTGGATCAGGTAAATCTTTTTCAGTAAACCTCTTATTAGTTCTTCTTACTTACGAAGCTGGACATACTATTCTATTTACTCGTTATACTTTATCTTCTACTTACATTTCTATTATTCCTGAATTTATAGAAAAAATAGAACTGCTTAAAAAGTTCGATGATTTTAATATAACAAAAGATGAAATAAGAAATAAGCGTTCTGGAAGCAAGATAATCTTCAAAGGTATCAAAACATCAAGTGGAGATCAAACGGCTAATCTAAAGTCATTACAAGGCGTTACAACGTTTGTATTAGATGAAGCAGAAGAACTAACAAGTGAAGATACATTTGACAAGATAGATTTATCAGTAAGACAATTAGGTAAACACAATAGAGTAATACTAATATTAAATCCGACCACTAAAGAGCATTGGATATACAAAAGGTTTTTTGAAGATAAAGGAATACAAGAAGGCAAGAACGCTACTAAAGACAATGTTACTTATATACACACAACCTATTTAGATAATCTTGAAAATCTATCAGAAAGTTACATAAACCAAATAGAAAACATAAAAGAACGCAGACCAGAAAAATATAAACATCAAATGCTTGGTGGTTGGTTAAATAAAGCAGAAGGTGTAATATTTACTAATTGGCAAGTAGGTAAGTTTAATAAAGTAGGTGTTAGTGTGTTTGGTCAAGATTTTGGATTCAATGATCCTAATACCCTTGTAGAAACTAATATAGATACTACTAGAAAGATTATTTACTTAAAAGAATGTTTTTACCTAAATGGTTTGACAACAACAGAAATAGCACGTTTAAATATGAAACACGCTACAGATAATTTAATAATTGGAGATGCAGCAGAAAAAAGACTGATCTATGAATTAAAACAAAAAGGATGTAATATAGTTTCTTCAATAAAAGGAGCTGGTTCTATAACTTATGGTATAAGCCTATTACAGGACTATGATTTAATAGTAGATGAACAAAGTATAAACTTAATCAAAGAACTTAACAATTATAGTTGGCTAGAGAAAAAGTCTAATACACCTATAGATAAACACAACCATTTAATAGATGCTATTAGATATGCAGTAAGCTACCAGCTACAGAATCCCAATAGGGGTAAATACTATATACAATAATGGAATGTAAAAAATGCAAACAGACAATGACTATATATTCAGGCAAAGATAATCAAGACTACTACTACTGTAGGGAATGTGATATTATAGAATTTAAATAAACTTTATTAACAGATTTGTTATTTATTTTGTATATTGCATATATGAAATATAAAACAGGACAAACACTTAACGTTTATTATCACGGAAGAATACACAAAGGCAAGGTGGCTTGGATTAAGTTAGGCAAAGCAGGTTTAGTATTGACTGATCCATTTAATTGGAGATTTGGCAAAACCTTTGTAACAATACCTTTATAAAAAAAGTTATTAAATATTTTGTTAATTAAATAAATAGTTGTATATTAGCTGTATATTAATACTAAAACAAAACAATATGACAAAAATTAAATTTACAGAAAAAGAATTAGAATTTATGTATAATACTATCGCAAATAATTGCAATCCTATTTTTGACAAAGGAACAGAAAAAAGAAAATTAACTTTGTCAGTTATGAAAAAATTAGAAAATTATTAATATGAATTTTAAAACAGAACAAATGACAATAGAAGATAGTTACAAAATTAATAACGTAGAATCAACTTTAAAGTTCTTATTGCAATATGCAGAACTAGAACCACATCATAAAAGGTGGGTAATTGAATCTTATAAAAACATTATAGACTTTAAACATCAAAACGATATACTATGAAAAAAAGACAGTATAGATCAAATCAAGGTAGAAGTCCTTATCAAGAAGAACAATCAATGAAAATAATCGGTGTATTACTTTTAGTAGCTTGGACTTGTGCAGTAATCCTTTTAACAATTAAATTAGTATGAAACATTATTACGAAGCAGATGGACAACGTAGATATTACATAGCAAAAAAAATATCTAAAAAAGAAAATAAAGAAACCTTTTTAAAAGTTCTTGTATATGCAAGTTTAGGTTGGGTAGTATTTTATGTATTTCTATTTTTATTCTTACATTTGTTAGAAATGGCAATATGAGAAACAAAATACAAAACATACAGGACATCGAATATTATGACAATTCTATAGTAATAGCTGATCTTATAAAAAAATGGACAAAAGCTAAACCAAATAGCAAAGAACTATTAGACTTGCAAAGTAGATTTATACAGATGTGTATATATGTTGCAGGATTACAAAATGATTTAGCAGCTTGTAAGATAGCTAATAGTGATTACAGGGAACAAAGAAATGAAGCTCTATATGATTTAGAACTAATTAAAGAAGATTTAAAAGAATACGAAATATAATGAGCAATCATTGGACATATACAACATTACCAGAAGATGAACCACAATACGAATGTATGATGTGTGATAAACCGATATATAAAGAAAATGACTACTGCTGTAATAATTGTTGGGAAGCTAGTATGTTATAAAAATAGTTTGTTTTGTTTAAATCGAAGGTGTTAGAAATAGCACCTTTTTTTTTATACTAAAATCTTACTTTAATTACGTTATATAAGTATGAAAGCTAATATTAACGTGCCTAACGAACTAAACGAAATTACACTTAAGCAATATCAAAAGTTCTTAAAAGTACAAGACAGCGAACAGGACAACCACACTATACAGACTAAAATGATACAAATATTTTGCAAAGTTAAAATGCAAGATGCTTTAAATATTAAACTATCAGATGCAGATAGAATAGCTAGTATCATAAGTAAAATGTTTGAACAGAAGCCTAATCTAGTTACTAGTTTTTGGTTAAACAATATTGAGTATGGATTTGTTCCTGATCTTGATGAAATTACATTAGGAGAATACATAGACCTAGATACTTATATGGGTGAATGGGAAAAAATAGAAATAGCAATGAATGTTCTATATAGACCCATAAAACAAAAGCTAGGTAAAAAATATACTATAGAAGATTACAATCCAGATAAAAAAGACCGATTAGTCAATATGCCAATGGATGCTGTATTTAGTTCTATACTTTTTTTTTATCGTTTAGGGATCGAATTATCGCAAACTATGATGAATTATTTGGACAACAAGGAGGGGAAACTACAAGTGCACGGTCTGGATTTTCTAAAAAATGGGGATGGTATTCGAGCCTTTACGGACTCGCTACAGGAGATATTACAAGATTTGAAGATATCACAAAACTAGGTATGCACCAATGTTTAATGATGTTAGCATTTATGAAAGACAAAAACGAATTAGAATCAAAACAAATTAAAAATAAATTTAAATGAGCCAACAAGGTATAAGAGGTTTTTATCAATTAACAGAAACAATAAAAGACAAATTACTTGCAGACATAAATTGCAATACTGTAACAACTGGTGATATATATGATGTTAATCTAAACAAGCAAGACATATTTCCATTAGCTCATATTATAGTAAACAACGTACAACAACAAGAACAAACATTAACATTTAATATAAGCATCTTGGCAATGGACATTGTAGATCAATCTAAACTACCAACTGAAGATAGATTTACTGGCAATAACAATGAACAAGATATTCTAAATACACAACTAGGTGTATTAAACAAAGTAATACAAAGTTTAAGAATGGGTACATTATATACAGACAAATATCAATTAGAAGGTACTGTAAGCTGTGAACCCTTTTATGATAGGTTTGAAAACCAATTAGCAGGATGGACTGCTACAATGGACATAATGATATATAACGACATAAACATCTGTTAATGGATTTTAAAAATATAAATAGAGCATTAAAAGATTTTGGTAATTATGTAGTTCAACAGTCAAGGTCTAATTTAACTAAAGGCAATCATAACGCAACTAGTGAATTGTATAACTCTATTAAATATACACTTGACGAAGAAGAAAAAGGTTTTATAATAAACTTTTTAATGGAACAATATGGAGCGTATCAAGATCAAGGGGTTAAGGGTGTTAAGTCTAATTATATAGTAAATAAAAATTCTCCATTTTCATATAAGCGAAGTAGTAATTTAATAGGATTAGAAAGAGCATCACAAGATGGTACAGGATTAGGAGTTTTTGGAAGATTTGCTAAAAGATTAAACTTACAACCTAGAAATAAAAAAGGACAATTTGGTTCTTATAAAACAATGGGTTATATACTTGCTAGAAGTATTAAAAATAAAGGAATAAAAGCTAGTATGTTTTTTACCAAACCATTTGAAGCAGCATTTAAAAGACTGCCAGAAGAATTAGTAAATGACTTTATATTAGATATAGAAAAAGGAATAATATTAGGAACAAAAAAATAAACAATGGCAAACAGATTATTAAGATCACCACAATATATAACACAAACAGCAAACTCGACAGTTTTATCAGTTGTATTAAAAATAACTATTGATGGTTCGTTAAGATATACTTTAATAAAATCAGCAAGTATAAATGTACCTGTTCTATTTGAATGGGCTGAATTAGCAAGAGATTATTTAGATATTACTTATACAGGAACACCATCAACACAAGCTGCATTTCCTATAGGATTAGATTTAAGATTTTACGATGGAGTTAATGGTACAGGTACACAAGTTGGATTTACATATTCAGAAAATCATAATGGCTTTGATGGTTATGGAACTTTTTATGAAGAAGCAAATCCTAATATGAGTACAAGTGAATTTCCTGCAATTTCAAACTATACACAATCAGGTAGTTCATCGTTAGGTGCAAAAACATATACTATGTATGCTCCTAAAAATGTAGAGCTTTATGTTCCAAGTATTTTAAATGGTACAGTCGTTTATAATTCATCAGGATATAATGGAACATCTGTTATTATTAATGGAACAACTGTAACAATAAATAGAATAGATTGTACAAAATATACTTCTAGCTATGGTTATACTGAACTAAATGGTTCATCGCAAGGATTTAAAGTTAGCTTTATTAATAAATACGGTGCAATACAAAGCGAGTTTTTTACCTTAAAAGCCAAAAGAGATATAAAAGCTAAAAGAGAAACATACAATTCTAATATAATTAGCTCTACTGGTACATATTCTGTAAATGGACATACTAAACAAAATTACAATATTAATGCAGTACAATCGATTACATTAAATTCTTTTTACGTTCCTGAATATTATAGTGAAGTTTATTCTGAAATGTTATTGTCAGAAAAAGTATGGGTAAGATATAGAGAAAAAACATCAGGAAATTTTATTTCAATTCCTATAAACATAAAAGACAATAATATGGTTTATAAGAATAGTTTAAATGAAAGGTTAATACAATTTACTTTTAATTTCGATATGTCCTTTGATTACATTAACAATATTAGATAATGCAAAAACTACAATTATTTATTAGTGGTGAAAGAATTGATTTGTTTAAAGACGAACAAGTTTCGTTCAATCAGTCAATACAAAACATAAAAGACCCTGCTAAAATATTTACAGAATTTACACAAACATTTACTGTGCCAGCTTCAAAGAGTAATAATAAAATTTTTGAGCATTATTATAATTATGATATTACTGATGGATTCGATGCAAGGAATAAAGTAGATGCTTTAATTGAACTGAATAATGTTTCATATAAACAAGGTTATATTAAATTAGAAGGTGTTGATCTTAAAATAAATAAACCTTACGCATATCGTATTACATTTTTTGGTGAAACAGTAAGTTTAAAAGATTTGATAAAAGATGATAAGCTAGGTAAGTTATCAAAATTATCTGACTATGATTTAACTTATAATTCAACTAATATAAAAGCTAAACTACAAAGTGGTACAGATATTATTACACCTTTAATAACATCAGGTGCAAGTGATGCTGATGATGATGTTACTAATCATTCGAGATTATTTTATAATTCTTTAACACACGGTACAAATAATGGGAATTTATATTGGCATACCGGAGGTGGTACAAATGCAAATGGTGTTTTATGGTCAGATTTAAAATATGCTTTAAAAATTAGAAGAATAATAGAAGCCATAGAAAATGAATATGTTGGAATAGAATTTACAGATGATTTTTTTACCTCTACCAATAGTGTATATGAAAATCTTTATATGTGGTTACATAGAAAAAAAGGTAATGTACAACAAGCATCACAAGTATTAGAATTTCCTACTTTGGTTAATGGTTTTGGATTACCAATACAATTTACCACTATGTTAAATGGTACTTCATTAGAGGTTTATTCATCTTGTAACCCCTACAATTCAAGTGTTCCTTGTCCTAACACCTCTTTACCATCAATTCAACAAGAACTACAATTAACCACCACATCTAGTGTAGGTTATACTGTAGTAATAAATCGTAATGGTTCGGTTTGGGCAACAATACCAAATTTGACAGGCACACAGAGTTTAGATGAGGGAAATATGGGGGTTATGGATGAAGCAAGTTATACAATAACTATTATTACCACACAAAATATAACATTTTCTAATATAGAATGGAATTTATCAGGTTTTTTTAGTGGTTCTGGTTGGAGCGAAACTTATCAAACAGGTAGTTTTACTGCTACTGCTGATTTTGAGTTTATTATACAGCAACAAATACCAGATATGAAAATTATAGATTTTTTAACAGGTATATTTCGTATGTTTAATTTGACAGCATTTTATGTTAGCGACCCACAGGATGCAGATTTTGGTAAAATTAAAGTGCAAAAGTTAGATGCTTTTTATGCAGCAGGTACAAGTTATGATATAAGTGAATATGTAGATACTAAAACAAGTAACGTAAATGTTGCATTACCATATAAACAAATTAATTTTGCATACAAAGGAACTGGAACTTTATTAGCTAAACAATACGAACAACTACAGGGTAAAAGTTGGGGTGCTGAACAGTTTACAGGTAATTCTACGGTAGGTAATAATTTTGATGCACCTAATCCATCATATGACGTGGTTTTACCTTTTGAACATATGCAAATGGAACGATTGGTCGATGGAAACCCATCTACACCAAATCAAACAACGATACAATATGGTTTTTTTGTTGATGATAATTTAGAAGCATATTATGGTGACCCTTTGCTTTTTTATCCAATATTACAAACATCAACCACATATCCAATCTCATTTTTAGATGATATAAGTACAGGTACACATAGTAAATTAACCTCTTATTATATACCTAGTAATAGTGTAAGTATTAATTCATCTGTAAGTGCTAAAAATATTAATTTTTATTTAGAAACAAACGAGTATACTTTAGATTCATCTTTTAATGAAACATTATTTTATGAAAATTATCTAACATACATACAAGACATATTTAATAGTAAAAGAAGAATAATAAAATTAACTGCTTATTTACCTTTAAAAATTATTTATAAATTAAATATGAATGATAAACTAATTATTAATAACCAAAATTTTACTATAAATACTATTAACACCAATTTGATTACAGGTAAAAGTACAATGGAATTATTAAACGAATTATGATAAAAAATATTTTAGAATTATTAAAGCTAGTGGATGGTGAAACAGAAACAATTAGAATTGCACAAGGCAAATATAAATTAGCTGAAACTCTTAAAGAAGGATTTAAACAAATAAAACAAGAAATAAAATGGCAGAAGTAATACAAGTCCAATTAGATATAGAAACTAAAAAAGCTGAAAAAGGTGTAGATAACCTAACAGATGAAATAGTTAATTTAAACAAAGAAGTTGTTAAAGGGAATGAAGCAACTGCTAAAGGTTTAAAAGGTGTTGAAAAAGCATCTGATAAAACTGCTGGGGGTGTAAGAAAAATAGGTGGTGCTTTAAAAGCATTAGGTATAGGACTTATTGTAGCAGGGTTTGCCAAGTTTACAGAAGTTCTAAATGAAAATCAAAAGGTAGCTGACTTTTTTTCTATTACATTTGAAACATTATCATTGGCTTTTAATGATTTTTTTAATTTTATACTATCTAATACTAGTGCAATAACCAACTTTTTTAAAGCAGCTTTTGATGATCCTGTTCAAAATATGGTTGATTTTGGTAATGCTATAGTAAAAAATGTTATCGAAAGAGTGCAATCGTCTATAGATACATTAGGTTTTTTAGCAGAAGCAGTAGTTAAAGTATTTAAAGGAGATTTTGAAGGTGCATTAGATTCGGCTAAAAATGCAGGTAAAGAATTAGTAGATGTTGTTACTGGTGTTGATGATTCATTTGATAAAACAGTAGAAGCAGTAGATAATGTGGTAACAGCTACTTCTAACTATGTAAAAGAAACTGTTAAAGCTGCAACAGAAAATGTTAATCTTGCTAAAACAGCAGAACTTGCAGCAGTAGCCAATCAAGGTTTAATTGAAAAATATGATTTACAAGCAGAAACATTAAGACAAGTAAGAGATGAAGAAAGAAATACAATAGCAGACAGAAAGAAAGCAAACGATGAATTAAACGCAGTATTAGACGAACAAGAAAAAGCAATGTTAGGTAATGCAAATTCCATACTTGCAGCAGCTCAAGCACAATTTGACAAAAATGATAGTGATGAAAACCAAATAGCGTTATTAGAAGCACAAAACGAATTATTAGCAGTACAAGCACAAGTAGCTGGATTCAGATCAGAACAAAAAGCAAATGATTTAGCATTAGATAGAGAAAAATTAGAATTAGACCAATCAATAAGTGATGCTGAATCTGAAAGACGTAAAGAACAATCTGAATTTGAAGCACAACAAATAGAAAGTGATTATTTAAGATTACAAGCACAGCTCGATATTGCACAACAAGAAAGTGAAATAGAAACTAAAAGATTAGAAGAAAAAAGAAACCTTTATTTACAAGGAACACAAGCATATGAAGATGCTAATAATGAACTATTAGCATATCAACAAGAAAATGCAAATACACAAGTCCAAATTGAAAAAGATTTAAATAAATCAAAACAACAATTAATGTCTGATGCTTTAGGTAATCTAGCATCTTTAGTAGGTAAAAGTTCTAAATTTGGTAAAGCTATTGCAATAGTACAAGCAATTAGAGATACTTTCGCAGGTGCTAACAAGGCTTTAGCAGCATCACCACCTCCTTTTAACTTTATTGCAGCAGCAGCAGTAACAGCAGCAGGTATAGCTAACGTTGCATCGATAACATCAACACCTGATCCTACACCACCTGCAGGATTATCTACTGGTGGAGGTGGAGGTGGACAATCCACACCTGCAGCACCAGCCATATCTTCACCACCAGCGTTTAATGTAGTGGGTCAAGGTGAAACAAGTCAATTAGCAGATGCTATAGGTAGTCAATCACAAACACCAGTAAAAGCATTTGTTGTAAGTAATGATGTTACAACTGCACAAGGACTAGAAAGAAATATTGTAGAGGGTGCTACGATATAAATGCAAAATTATTAATTAAAAACGTTATATAACATATGAAAATAGTCGAATTAATACTTGACGAAAATCAAGATGCTTCTGGAATCGAAGCAATATCCATAGTTGAAAGTCCTGCCATTGAAGAAGATTTTATTGCCTTAAAAAGTAATGAAATAAAACTAGCAGAAATAGATAAAGAAAAAAAAATATTAATGGGAGCTTTGTTAATACCAAATAAGCCTATATATCGAAATAATGGAGAAGATGAATATTATATATACTTCTCTAAAGATACGGTCTTAAAAGCATCCCAAATGTATTTGACAAAAGGCAATCAAAACAATTCAACATTAGAACACCAACATTCATTAAGTGGTTTAAGTTTAGTAGAATCTTGGCTTGTTGAAGATGAAGTACACGACAAGTCCA
>WLWE01000606.1_pt1 | contig 30435 bp, 23 predicted proteins | sample 6718301 | NCBI WGS metagenome assembly WLWE01 (sample SAMN12718691, study PRJNA515312) | sponge metagenome | isolation source: marine sponge | host: Mycale hentscheli | place: New Zealand: South Island, Marlborough, Capsize Point | collected 2003-05-01 | reverse complement strand
ATCAAGATGCAGTAGAAGCAAATTATGCAGCCACTGGATTCATGTTGATAAAACGAGAGTGTATAGAAAAAATCATAAAAGAAAAACCAGAGCTACATTATAAAAACGATATTGATGGCTATATGGACGCAGGAGATAACTTTTATGACATCTTTCAGTGTAAAGTAAATGAAGAAACTAAAAAGTACGAAAGTGAAGATTATGGTTTCTGTAGGCTTTGGAAGTCTCTTGGGGGAAATATAAAAGTCGTCTCTGATATAAGTTTAGGTCACAGAGGATTTAACACGTATTTAGGTAATCTCAAAGCACAGTCAACTTATTACACGCGATGAATATTTCGGAATTTGAACGCAGCAAACCAAAAGAAACCTATAAAATAATTGCCGAAACAACTAAAAAGTATGAAAATATACTTAAAAATACTATTGTAATAGATGAAAGTGACGCCACTAAAGTAATGATGGCTGAGGAGTTTTTGGAAGACTTGAAGCAAATTAATAAAAAATTTATTTCAGGTACATAAGATTCAAATCTAAATAAAGTTTATTTTGTTTATTGAATAATAGTTTTATTTTCTATTTGCTCTATTAATCTTTCTTGGTTATCAAATTTTATAAAATTAGTTATTATCGTCTCCCTGCGAGAACGGACTTTAACATCAAGACTTAAGCCTTCTTCTCGTAGAGGGTCAATTATATCAGAAATAAAGTCAAACATTCCTCTTTCTCTCATGAACTTCCAATACATATCTTTCATTTCTTCTTCGCATTCCAGTAAGATACTCATGTCACACTCAAATTTAGCACAACAAAGGACATACCGAAAAGGAAGAGATTCCGTCGGCGGTTCACTTAATCCAGCATGAACTAGTAAGTTCATATAATAAATTACACTTATGAAGCAAAGAAATTTAGTAAATGATATCCCAATCACTAAAGATGATTTTGAACATATCAGCTGTATAGTTGAAATCCCGAAAGGCACGAACACTAAATATGAATACAATGAAGAATATAATATTTTTGAATTAGAAAGATGTTTAGTTTCTTCTCTACAATATCCAGTAAATTATGGATTTATCAGTCAAACTTTTGCATTAGACAACGACCCATTAGATGTTCTTATATTTAATCATGACCCTATTGATAGGGGAAGCTTGGTTAGATGCAGGGTTTTAGGTGTTTTGGATTTTGTTGACAATGAAGAAATAGATTATAAAATAATAGCAGTACCTCACTGGTCCCCAAAAAGTCGGTACCCACGCTTAGATTCCATAGAACAAGAGCATCTTAAAATTTTTAAACAGTTCTTTAAAATTTATAAAATAGACAGAAAAAGCAGTACAAAAGTTGGGGAATGGAAAAACGGAAAAGAAGCTAATACAATAGTTTCAGAAGCACACAAGCGATGGAAAAAAATACAAAACGAGAAAACACAACACTTATATAACTGGACCGTTGGAATCTAATAAATACTTTTTAACCAAAGAAAAAAATAAAAAATATGAATGTAGAGCTTATTTCACTAACTAAACCATTTAATTGCCAATCCACTAACTCACCCGAAGACTTAATATCTTACTGCGCAAGGGTAAGTAACCCAGAAAATCAAAATAATACAGATACATCGCCTAGGCTTCTTAAATTTTTAATAAAACACAAACACTGGTCCCCATTTGAGATGGTAGACATGACATTAGAAATTAAAACTAGCAGAGCAATAGCTGCCCAAATCTTAAGACACAGAAGCTTTAGCTTCCAAGAATTTAGCCAAAGATATTCCGAAGCTATAAAAATGGAAGATGTTCAAATCCGTAAACAAGCGGTAAAAAATCGCCAAAGCAGCACAGATGAATTTGAAAATTCCCAACTTCTTGCTAAAGTTAGAGAACATACAGCCAAAGGATTTTCACTGTATAAAGAGCTAATTAAATCTGGAGCAGCAAAAGAATCTGCGAGGATGATATTACCACTCACTACGGAAACTACAATGTACATGAAAGGTAGCATCAGAAGCTGGATACATTATATTGATTTACGAGTCAAAGAAAACACACAAAAAGAACATAGGGATATTGCACTAAAATGTAAAAAAATATTTATTGATCATTTTCCAAATGTTGCAGACGCTTTGTGGAAAGATAACGATCATCAACCAAATTAAGCTAACAGCTAAAAAGAAGGTTGTTTCCCGGTTTCTCCTTTCTGACTGCTAGATATGCCAAAGAAACCGGTTCTATAACTCTGGAGTACTACTCACAACAGCGGTTGTTCCATCAGGAAATCTAGTTCTAGTAACTAAGTAAACTACTCCACCTACAGTTTCTCTTTGTGTAAAATTACCTACCCTAGTTGAGCTAGTAGGGGTATCGTCAGCGTCTACTATATTAAATTCAACTACAGAGGCATCTAAAATTACCTCGAAATTTGAGACTGTATCATTTGTCCCCCCTGAAAGTAATATATTTGTCATGCCTCTGCTATCAATACCCTCAGCTGGAACAGCGGCCGTTATTTTAGTACTTGAATTAACCTCAAAAGTAGCCTCTAAATTATCTCCGCTAGGGATTTGGAAAAAGACACCAGTAACAGCATCAAAACCTTGTCCTGTAATTTCTACACTAGATCCCGTCACTCCTCTAGAAGGACCAAAACTAGTAGCATTAACTTGAGTGCCTTGAATAGCATACTCTGTAGAGAAAAAACTTACTTGATTTGGTAAATATTTTTGAGTTTCTGTTCCCGCTGACTCTGGCCTACTAACTCCCGAGGTATCATCCCAAGGATTCACTATAAAGAATTTACCTGTACCAACAAATCCACTATCCAACTGAAAAGATAATGCATTATAAAATATATTTAAATCTTCTATTTGCCCATAACCAGTAGTTATCTCATTTACGGGATATAAGTAAATCTCATTTCGGGATTCATAATTACCTGTTCCAGAAATACCTACAGCAAAATCACCAGATTGAAATCCACCATTATAAAAGTTAGTACCAGTTATTAAAACAGTATTTCCTGTGCTGATATTTGTTCCAGCAGCTCCAGTTAGCCCACTTATTATACTTAATGGATTAAAACCAGTTATTGAATTCCCAGCATTCGAATTACCTTCCCCGGTAATGATTATGCTACCGTTTGTTATTCCTGTAGGTACCTCTACTGTTATACTCTCTACCCCTAAATCAGGCGCAGAAGGAGATAAGTTGGTCGTTTTTTGAGTAAAAACATACCCTCCTGTTGGATATTCAAATCCAACAGATAAACCAGCAACATTTTGACCACTAAGAGTAAATGTCTCACCCATCCCTAAGTAATTCGAAAAACCAGAAATATCACTAACATTTATACCAAAAGGAGTACTAGAAACTCTACCCTTAAAATCTACTGACTGAAAAACACCACTTCCTGTATTAATGTTACTAGGGATATTAAAAGAAGCTCTACTAGGATTTTTAAAAGATATATTACTAAAAGAGAAAAGATTATCATCTCCACTGAAATTAAACCCAGTTATAAGATTCATTCTCTCTCCAGTCACAGAAATAACATCACCTTCTTTAAATACTTGATCTTGATTAAAAGATGCGGGCTTTTCTCCTCTACCAAGATAAAAACCGCTTATAGAAGGCTTTGATTGAGACACTCTTAATATTCCAGTACTAGATACTGACCCTCCACTTGTTTCTATGTTTATTACATCACTAACTATGTTGTTAGGTACAGTAAATACAAAACCAGTTAAGTTCAAATGAGGATTAGCTTCTCTGTTTTTTGCATTTTGAGTGTAATCTTCAACGAAATATTCACCAACCTTTAATCCACTAGTTACTATCTCTTCAAAATAACCAGAAACAGTCACAGTATCCCCAAACTCTACTTGAGAAGGCGAAAAACCACTAATAAGAGGACTGAACATAAAACCTGTTAATTCAGATGTAAGAGTTGATCCCCTTCTATTACTAACTCTTATTTTATAATCATTACCGGTTTCCAAGGTATTAGGATAGGCAAAAGTTATTTGATCATTGTCTTGACTATAACCACTTACATTTATATCTCCTCGAAAGTTAGAAGGTGATATACTACCATCAAAAAGACTCATAGTAGACCCAGAATACAAATTATCCCCATAAATAGTACCTGTTTCTCCCGGAGAAAAAGGCGATCCCGGAAACCCTTCTGGATATATTGAATCTATCTCAGGTTTTCCTAGTAATGTTAGATTAGTAGTTGCATTACCAAAAACACCTGACACAGAAACAACTTTTACTTCTTGACTGTCTGAATATAAATTGTAATCTGGTATCTCAAACTCTATTATTTTACCGGGAATTTTACTAGTAGGAATTGGAGCTTGAGTACCGAAGCCTATATTTCCAATATCCACACCTGTCATACCAAACAAGTTCGTTCCTTTTAAAGTTATTAAATCTTTTGCGATTCCTGAATGTGGACTCATGCCAGTTATTTGAGGAGTCCCTATGGCTGGAACAAAAGTTTCAATTGGAGAGTATTTTTCTGGATAATTTTTGCTAAAAATTTCAACTTCTTGACTTGAAATAAAATAAGTAGATCCTAATGTATTACCAGCAGATAAATTACCCGAAACATTTATAATTATATCATTAGGGACTTTTGCACGTAAAACTGTATCGCTTACTAATTTGGCATTCCCTGTAACTCCTCCTATTGAAACTAAATATTTATAAGTAGCATCAGGAATTGGATAATTTTCTCCAGTGTATAATATATCAGCATGGAAATTCTGTCCGCTTATGTCTATAAAATCCCCTACCTCCACATTTGTTTCAACTCCCGTAACTTTAGCTAAAGGTCTGAATGATATATCAGAAGGAGCAGAATAAGACAATCCGCTTTTTAGAGACAAAACCGGGGAGCCATTCACGTTACCAACGGGAACTAAAAACTGAAGCCCAGTTGAATTAGGGCCATCTAAAGACGAGTCTGTTAAATAGCCAGTCATATTAATAGAATTTATACTAGCTCCAATAACTCCTGATAACGACACTCCCCCTATAGTTAAAATTTCTCCACTCACCATCTGACCAGAACTTAATCCAGTAACCTCAGGTATAGGAACAAATTCATTTACAGTCATACCGCTAGATTCACTTGTACTATTGTTCAAGCCTGTTCTTTCAGACGAGATAACACTAATTTTAGAGTAACTAGCATTTTCTGGCACTTGAACAGTTATTTCAGCTTCCGAAAGTACATCAAAATAATTACTTTTTTGCCCACCAAATTCTACATCGGTTACTCTATAAAAATTCTCTCCCGATAATGATATTAAATCCCCAGCGGAACCACTTACATCTTCAGGCAATAACCCACTAACTAAAATCTGACTATCAGAGTCTAAAACTACTTGAGCAACCCCTAAGTTCAAAGTATCGCTATAAGACGTATCTATTAAAATCTGACTAGTTTTAGCATTTGCAGGAACATTACCCGAAACACCTGTAGACCCGACATAAAACAAATCTTCAACTTCATCAGTACCAAAACGCACCCTTTCTGTGAAGTTCATGTTTGACCCGCTTAAAATAAATCGTTTTTTTGGTCTAAAAGTAGGCATTATATATTCCCCTCCGAGCTAGTTGTTCCTATTCCTACGCACCCTTCTCCACCTAAATTATCTATTATCTTAGCAACGAAGGTACTAACTCCTTGTGTTGAATTTTCAATTATAGTTATAGAATGTTTAACATAATCTTGAACAGCCCCCGCCAAACTTCTTTGCTGCATTACCCCCGAACAAGCAAAATTTTCCCTTGTTACACCTGCAATATTTTTTAAATCCACCGATATCAAAGCATTCGTACCCGAAACTGGTAAAAATCCTGTTGGATTATCTACCTCAAAGTTCATGTTTGTTGTTTTTGGACCAAAGCTTACATCGCTAGGCTTAGTTTCGCCCATTAAATAAACTGGTTTCACCTCAGAAGTATAATTATAAGTTCCAGCTATAAAATCACTTATCTCCCCTTGCATAGGGGTATTACCCTGAGAAATTGAAGCTTTTTCAAAGTTCAAAACTTCTGTATTTGAGGGAGCAACCCCCGTAGTTGGGCTAAATTCTCCACCTAAATCATCAAAAAAAGAAATTGAAGCTGTTGCTACGGCAGGAGTATTGGGAGAAAAATTTAATGAATAAGAATCTAAATAACCACTATCAAAATAAAGACCTCCAAAATTACCACTAATTACTTGGCTTGTAGATATTGGTATTTCCCCTTGACCAGTAATAAAAGATTTAACCAAGTAGTCTCTTCCTGTAATATAATAAGAAAAATTTAATTTTCCCCCTACCCCATTAGAAGCAACATAGTTAACAGTATTTCTGTCTTCTATAGTATAATTAGGCTGAAGGCTGGCACTAAGAGAAATAGAAGCGTTTGAGGCTAATATCTCATTGCCATTTATCTGTAATTTCGCGTTGTCGGAAGTATAAAACACATTAATAAGCTGCGACTAAAGTTTTTTGAGTTCTTACAATATCATCAAGTCCTGCGGAAGCTGATGTATTAATCTGTTTCACCCCGCTCATGCCTATCTGCATTTGAGCAGTATTGTCTATTAAACCTTTAATGTTTAAATTTACATTACCATCTTCACCGTTGACATTTGTGCCACTAAAAGATAGACCAGAATTGAAAATATCTTCAGTCACAGTCATCTGCTCAGAAGCTGTTGTATAATATGTACATGAAGGAAATTCTTGTCCTACTTTATAGATAGGGTTGTGATTAAAAGAAATTGAATAATCTGCCCCAAAAACTGTACCGTTAGAGGTGGGACCTGTTAACTCAGTCCTGAAGTCGTTTAGATTTGTAAATCTCCCATGACCTATCCCTGTTGCAAGCCTAGCGTTATCAGAAATTGGTGCATAATCGCTATTTCCTAACCTACCAGTTATAGGCAGATTTAAAAACTGAGAAGCAGCCGCGCTCGGATCGACTTCGCCGCTACCAAACAATGTGAAAGAAGCGCTAGAAGTCGAAACAGAATTGCTAGCAATATTAAAACTATAAGAATTTAAAAACCCGGACCCGCTTAATCCAGCTACCTGTATTACAGCTCCACTAGCGTTACTATTTATAGAACCCTTTATTCCACTTGCTAAATAGTTAATAATATTTCCGGGCTGACCATCGTGAACCCCAGTCATAGAAGTTAGAAAACTAAAAGAAATCTCGCCAACTCTTGCTGCTGATGGAAATTGCCCCAAAGACCCTTTTTTTCCAATTGAATATAGAGGTTGGACAGAGGAACTAAAACTAACACTACAGTCAGAAGCTAGAAGCACTTCACTAGTACTTCCAACCGTGACTTTTACCGCCGCCTTATCATAAAAAATTAAATCCGCCATAGCCTTGTGATTTATTACACTATTTTTATCTTAAAATGAAAGATCTCAAATTAAAATTAATACTAGCGTTACTATTTGAGCTACCCTGAAAAGATTCAGAGGTTAAAAGCATATCTTCAAAAGAATATGTTAATAATGTAGTATCTGAATTATTTTTTTTCAAAGTTATTGTCGTATCTTTAAAAACAGTTTGTTCAGGAACGAATCTCATGTTTTTAATTTCATAATCATCTGGTTCTATATCAAAACTTACATTTACTTCCACTGGAGTAGCAGCTATAACACCAGTCGGAACGTCAAGCCCCACTGCGTAAATAGGTATACGAGGAGTAGCTACATCAATATTAAAATTTAAAACCCTGTTTGTGGTAAATTCATTTAAATTTATTTCCATGGAGCTATAACTAGGTATATTTATCTCACTAGGATAAGAGTCTGTTGGTAAATTTGTTAATTCACCAGTTCCAAATTGACCATAAACCACAGAACTCGTTGATATAGTAGGAATTTCTCCAATTGCGCAACTCACAGAATAAGATTGCATATACCCCTCTGTAAAAATAAATTTTTTACTCCCATGATTAACTACTCCACTAAATGGAAAATCTCCCGTAAACCCATACATCATCTCTGTAGACAAAGTAGGAGCAGAAGGTGATAAAGTATGAGTAAGTAGAGTATTTACGTCTATAGTTGCTTGCTGGGGGCCTTGAGGAGCATATTTTACATCATTTACTCCTAAATTATTCAAAAATTGAGCAGTAGAAGCATAGTTCGCCGAGATGGATTGGACCCCTTGAATTCCACTACCATTTATCGTAAGGCTTTCCGCCTCCCTTGTTATTCTTCCTAACATTTCTTTATCTTTATTTTACACTCTTTTTTAGGTGTAATATAATAAATAAAGGTTTAAGGTAAAAAATGGCTACTAGCATATACAATGTACCACTTCACAATTCAGGTAAAAGCTATTCGAAGAATGATATAGTTTTTACATCACAGAGCATTGGAGACTCCGGAGTACCAAGAAAGCAAAGTTACTATTACGCTTTAAAAGATGTGCCGGTCAACCAAGTAATCACCAATACTGATTACTGGGGAGGCTATATTAATGTTAAAGGAGAAAGTAAACCATATTTCCTTTGGACCCCATCTTATAACCTTAACGTCAACCATCAACCCAGAACAAATGTCGTCGTCTTCGGAAACGGATACGAACAAAGGAGTCCTGATGGGATTTTTAACAACCTAATAAAACTTGATGTTTCTTTTGATATGAGAAATCAAGCTGAAGCCAAAGCTATTATACATTTTTTACAATCTAGAAAAGGAGTGGAAAGTTTTGTCATTAAGAGCCTCCCACCTATCTATGCAGACGCCACTTATAATAAAAAATTCTATTGCTCTAATTTTAATTCTAATTTTACATTTCATGATAACTATACTATGAAGGCTACCTTTATAGAAACCAATAATTAAATATGCCAACACCAAACATACCATATCATGACGAGAATAGAGCAAAGTCTTCTATAAAATCATTAAATTTTGAATTATCAAATCTAAGTACCTCTCATCTAGTAACTTTATTTGAAATTGATTTAAATAGTTTAATAAAAGATAAAGGAATAAATTTACAAGCTCAAGCCGGAAACATAGGAATCGGAACGACAGGATCATCAAATATAAACGTAAATGATGGAATACTTCGTTTTCACAATGATACAAAAATTTTAAATTCTTTTATTGTCTGGAGAGGAAAAACCTACTACCCAGCCCCAATAAAGGCAGAAGGATTTGAATCAACAACCAAAGGAGTTCTTCCTCAACCGACTCTTACTATTGCAAGCCAATCAGAGTCCGGCACAGATCAATTAGCGTTACTTAAAAATCAAATAAGAGAATTTGGAGATATAATTGGGAGTAAAGTTACCAGAATAAGAACTTTTGCTAAATATTTAGACAGAATAAATTTTAGTGGAAGTATACATAATAGTAAAAAAGTCCTAGAAATTCCACAAGGTTATGAACCCGACCCTTATGCTCAGTTGCCAAAAGACGTTTATTTTATAGAAAGAAAGCAAACAGAAACTAAAAGCGTTCTCACATATCAACTTTCTTCTATTTTAGACACGGAGGGGACTAAACTACCAAAAAGAGTAATAGTTTCGGATAAATGTGTTTGGCAGTATAGAGGAATAGGATGCTGGTATCAACACGCTGAAGAAGAAGAAAAAAATAAAGACTATACCGATGATAAATTTCCACCAATTTTAAAGAAAGCGGAGATATCAAAACTAGGCAACCCATTACCAGCACAAGCACAAGGATACGGGCTTCCTAAAAAAGCGTTGCCCACAGCAACCCAAAGAGACGAAAGAATGTCAATACTACTACCCATAGGAACTACGATTCAAGACTTAGGCCTTTGGATAAATAATACCGAATATAAAATAGGTAACGCTGTATATATATTAAAAGATGACATTAAATATTATTTTGTTTGCAAAAAAGAAGCTTTAGGGTCTGAAGTGATGCCCCCAAATACCGAATATTGGATAGCTGACGAATGTTCTAAATCTTTAAATGGTTGTAGGCTAAGGTGGGGCTCTAGCAAAGGAGCAGTAGATGATGATGGATGCACTATAACAAAAGGACAACTCCCTTTCGGCGGATTTCCCGCAGCAAGAAAAGTATCTCAACTAAAATGATTTTAAATAAAAAAATAAAATCTGATATAAAAAAACACGCTCTTAAAGAAAAACCAAAAGAGTGTTGCGGCTTAGTGTTTGAATCAAATGGGTCATTAAATATTCAAGCTTGCTCAAATACATCAGAGATTCCAGAAAAACATTTTTCTATATCTCCTAGGGATTATTTAAAAGCAACCCAAAAAGGATCAATAAAAGCGGTATATCATTCGCATCTTTCTAACAATGATAGATTTTCCCCAAATGACATCCTACACAGCAGAGCTCATCAACTCCCTTTTCTTTTGTACTGTCACGGCAAAGATTCTTTTTCAACCTTTCATCCCCAAAAAAATAAAACTTTTCTATACGACAGGATTTTTAAGATAGGCGAAAGCGACTGTTATACTTTTGTAAAAGAGTATTATTCAAATCTAGGAATTAAATTAGCTGGATACAATAATCTAGGAAATGATTGGCATAAAAAAAATCCGAACTTAATTCAAGATTTATTCAGCTTAAATAAAAATGATCCCAATTTACCAATATCCGAACTCTCCCCGAAATCAGAGTTTAAAAAACATGATGTTCTAGTTTTTGAATTTATAAAAGGAGCAGGAGCAAACCATGTAGCAGTTTATTTAGGCAATAATCAGATAATGCATCACCCAAGAAATAAATATCTGTGTATAGAATCCTTAAGTAATATTTATAAAAATAAAATAATAACAATATATCGTCATGACAAATTTAGTTAATGTAAAAATCCATGGAGTCTTAGCTAACCAGATGGGAAGATCTGATTGGAAGCTGAATGTAAAAAGCGTAGGTGAAGCTATACGCGCAATAGAATGTAATAGTCATAAGCTTTACAAACAGCTTATGGAAAATGACAAAAAAGATATAAAATACCGTGTAATTATTAATAACGAAGACTTTGTAATAGAAGAAGGAAAGAATCCGGATTTACTAGAGGATATTTGCGAGTCTGAATTAGTTTTCGAAAAAGATAACTTAAAAAGTATAGATATTATACCAGTCATAGAAGGGTCTGATAACATGATGTCTATTATAACAATTGTAGTGGGGATAGCTTTAATATGGACCGGAGTAGGGGCAGCTATGGCAGCTGGAGGCCTTGCTTCTATGACGGCTATGCAAGGAGCTATGATTATTGGAGGTATAGGTTTGGTAGCTGCCGGTGTTACAAACTTAATGACCCCTATGCCTAAATTTGGAGACTTTAGAGAAATAGAAGGAGGCGGAGCTCAATCTTATACATTTGCTGGGCCTCAGAACACTATACGAGAAGGAGGCCCTGTATTCGTAGGTTACGGTAGGCTTTTAATTGGAAGCCACGTTATTCAATCTGCTCTTGACACAGTTGACACAAATGCTGAAGTTCAGCCACAAGATACTTGGGGAGAAACAAAATACGGATTATTTTACAATATACCTAACGCAGGAGGCTTGCTCGAAACTCAAACTCAAAATTGGAATAACTAATGCCAAACCAAAAAAAACCAAAACAGGGAAGGCCGGTTGTTACAGATATATCAGCTGTAAAAAATTCGGACGGAGAATATGTAGTATCTCGATCTTTTTCCGAGGTTGTTGACTTACTTAGCGAAGGAGTTATAGAAGGTATTGTATCTGGTGATTATACATACGCTGGAAAATTAAATGAAACCGGATATGATTCAGTAACTTTTTCACCATGGTTAGCTACTGGTAGCGACGGACTATCAAACCCAGAATTAGGCTTTCTTCAGTCAGTTTTCTGGAACGATGTACCAGTAGTGGATAAAGATGGTTTCTATAATTTTCCTTCTATAAATTTAGAAACAAGCAAAGGCCTTCCTGAGGGTCATATTCCTAAGTTTAATAGCCAAATGACTACTTACGCTGGGTATACGACGAACGAGGTTCTTGACCTATCTATAAATAGACCGATTGGAGAAAGGCTTTATGGGCCAGAGATAAAGGGCGGAGAAGATTCTCCAACTATTGTACAGCCAGCTCAACTAAAAAAGGGCGTAAAAATAGACAAATACGCTAAAACATATACGGTTTTAAATAAAGAATTACAACAAATAGCTGTTAATATAAAAATTTCTGCACTTTTTGAAAATGTTCAAGCAGGCCCCAAAACCTATAAAAAATCCCAACAACTGCTCAAATGTAATGATGCTTCTACAGGATTTGGAGACACAAAAGCAAGAACTATAGAATACAACGTATATTATAGGGCAAAATTTGATCAAAGGTTTAAATCTGCAGATCAGATAGATCGATTTGTAGTTAGCGCTAGTTCTGCATGGCAAGGACCGATAAAAGAGACAGTTACAGGTAAAGTAGATCAAGGTTATATTAGATCTACTGTAATAGATTTATCCCAAAACGACTTTTCTGACAGCGAAGGTTTTGAAGGATGGGAAATTAGAATTGTTAGATTAACCCCTGAACCTTTAACTTCTTTTTATAGAGCCGTAAGCTTCGTAGACAGTCTCGTGGAGATATATGGAACCAAATTAAGATACCCTTACTCTGCTATGACATATTCTCAATTTGATGCTAGAAGTTTTACTAGAGTACCATCTCGCGCATACGATACTAAGTTAATTAAAGTTAAAATACCTAATAACTATAACCCGCTTTTAAAAACATACGGAAACAGCAGCGCTGCTGCTCCTGCTGCTAATTTCAGCAACTCTATAGGCATCGGAACAGGACCTAGAACAAACTCTGAGTATGTCTCTGCTGACAAAAAATGGAGTAAATCAGCTCCCCTTACAGACGTAGAATGGGATGGAGGTTTTGCGACCATAGGTGGTGTCGCAACAGCAGCCCCCTTAAAAGTCTGGACCGATAATCCTGCTTGGTGCTTTTATGACATAATTACAAATCCTCGTTACGGGTTAGGAGAATTTATTAATCAATCGGAAGTGGATAAATGGACATTGTACGAAATTGCAAAATACTGCGATGAGCTTGTTTCGGATACCTACGGCAGTCTTGAACCTAGATTCACTATAAATTATTTAATAACCTCGAGGGAAGAAGCTTTTAAAGTATTAAATGATTTAACTTCTATTTTTAGAGGTATCGCTTATTATTCTAATGGAAGTATTTTTGCGGTTCAAGATAAGTTCATGACTCCTTCGTACCAATTTAATAATTCAAATGTTACAGAAGGAGGGTTCACGTATTCTAGCTCTTCTAAAAGAGCTCGTCACAGTGTTGCGATTGTAAGATATAATGATAAAAAGAACTTATTTCAACCTGCTATCGAATATGTAGAAGAAGAAGAATCTGTCCGTCGTTATGGCATTAGAGAAATAGAGACAACTGCTTTAGGTTGCACTAGTAGGGGACAAGCTCGAAGATTTGCCGATTGGATATTAAAATCTGAAGCCCTTGAAACAGAAACTGTTTCTTTTTCAATTGGAGGAGATGGGTCTTATCTTCGCCCCGGAGACATAGTTCAAATTTATGACAATTTTAGAAGCCCTTTAAAATATAGCGGCCGAACTAATACAGTAATAAAAGGAGCAGAAGCAAACGTTAGCAGTACTGATGGAGTAGCAACTCAAATATCCAATAAATATAGTAATGGATCAAACTTTAATACCGTTATATTAGACCAAGCTCTAAATTTCACAAATGATAAAAGTTATAAATTTTCAATACTTACTCCAACTTATAATACCACCACAGGAGAAGCAGATGAAATAAGAAGATCCCAAATCCAAAATCTTATTTTTAGTGGAGAGGACGCCAGTACAATTACAGGTAATTTTAGATCTAATGAAACCGGGGTGTGTACCCAAATTACTTTTAATACAGGAGATTTATTTGGAGGCACAGGGAACGTTTTGAATTTTGATGATTATGTAATTACAGGATACACAAACACAGGAGTATGGACGAGAGGATCCCTAGAAAACATGAGCACCTCAGAACAAAGTTATTCTGGAGGCTGTTTTTCAGGAGAAAATTTAATCTGGAGCGTGGAACCGACAGACGAAAACGATACAGAATTTGTCAGTGGCCACTATTTAAATTACAGGGTTTTAAACGTCAAAGAAGAAGAGGACGTATATTCTATTTCAGCTTTAGCGTACGCTAGCGGTAAATACGATTTGATAGAACCCCCCGAGACTTATAAAGCAAAAATCGAAAGTCCCGTGTTTCCTACAGGAATCGAGGCCTCTGCTTCAGCAACGATAACAGAAGGACTAGGTACGTTACTTAACATACAAGAGGGAACAGCGTTCATAGACAAAAATATAACCCCCTACAATACTCTAGAAGTTCAATTCTCCATCGCTGCACCGTCTATTGAATACATAATAGAATCTGAAAACACTCCAAGCGTAAAAACTTTTATTGTAGATTTTGCAGACCAAGATAAATTAGGAATGGAATATGTAGTCGCATTATTTACTGATGAAGATGATATCCCAGTTACCGATCGACCCATAAATACTGACACTATCAAAGTTATTCACCCTTCTAGGTATGCTTCTTATTCACCTTTTATTGTAGAGACAATACCCAATCAATTAATCCTAGGAACAAACGATAAACAAGAAGAGATAAAAAATTCTCGGAGAAAAAGGATTAACGGAGAGGATGCTAATATGATACTGGGTGAGTATTTAACTATTCCAGATATAGAACAATATTGGATAGCAGTATTTGCGATTTCGAAAGAGCAAGCTTGCTCTTACGGTATGATAAGGAGAATTGATAATGTTAAACCCGCAATAACTAATAGTTTAGTCCTTAATACCAGCATAACCAAATTAACCTCTCAAGGTAACCTTGGTATTTCAACGCCGTCTTCGACAATTAACCTCTTAGAGTCAGTAGAGCCGGGGTTTTCATGGGAATCTACACAAAAAGGGATTTTAACTAGTTTAGAAGGAGGAGGCGACCCTAATGATTTTGAAATAACGATACCCAATCAAAATAATCAATACAGGATAACTTTTAGAGAAAAATCAACCAATAACTGGCCCTCTACCAAGATATATTTAGAAATTACTGGATACCAGTCCCCAGCTAAGGACTCAAACTTTGTATTAACTAAATTTTATAATGACCCAAATAGTCTTAGGTCTATTGTCACCGGAAGCGGATACGGATGGGCAGATGGAGCCCCAATTGATAACTGGCTGACCCTTAGTAATAATCAAAAATATGAAGCAAAGGCCGATTGGTTTTCTGCCTCAGGAAATGGGGGCCCAGACGCAGAAGGGGACATTGAAATCTCAGGAATTAATTATGGACTTAATATAAATTCAGGAGCTATAGATGAATTTCCTTTAAGGCTTTTTGATATAGTGGTAGAAGCAGAAGACTCAAACGGAAACACTAGCGCCGGGAATACCGCATACGCAGGAACGCTAAAGGGAAACGGTGCTTTCAGCGAAACTTTTCAGCCTTATACAAGTTATCTTTCAGATGGACCATCTGATTTATCTTATGATATTTTTGGTGCTAAAATAGAAGCTCCTAGTGGGGTATTTTTTGCTCAAATACCCTCTACCAACACAATGGGGCCAGCGGACTTAAATTATAATTTTTTAAGCGCGTCTGCAGCTGGAGAGAGAAACTATCCTTATACTGCTTCCGCTTATATCTATCCTAACGGATATTTAAAAATCGACTTAAACCCAGCGTTAAAAGCAGACGGAGAACCAACAGTAACGGAAGATGAAATTGAAGTATTTTTCAATAACACAGCAGGCATAATATACTACTTTACCACTGGAGACAATAGAGTTGAAGTTATCGAGGCAGAAACCAAAGCTTTAAATAAAGCTCCATTTTTCACTATAAATCCAATTCAAGAGGACCTTGATAAACCCAATAATATACACGGTAGATACTCTGATCAAATAACCAAATATGATGGCAGCGTTAACGCTTCAGCTTTTGGTGGCCTCATAGATTTAGGACAGTATGAAGGAAATCTAGCAGACGGTGAAGTAGGGAATGTTCATAGAGGATATTATTTATTCGGAGAAAGCGACTCTCTTGAATCTATTGAAATTCCTTTTCCTGTGATTACTAGGCCTTTAGTAGAAAACATTAATTTAGTTTTTGGATTTATTGATGAATTACATGTATTATCCGCTTTTCAAGAAGATGGTAGAACTCCATTCTTTAACGGCGAAGGTTCAGAGAAAACTCCTAAAATATTCACTGAAAAAAACGTCAACTATTCAACTAATGTAATAAAGGATAGCCAATATGACTATAAAAAAGATAAGGTAACATACTCTAACGCATTTGCAGCTACGCCTAGAAATAGTCTTTTCCTAAATGAATCTAGCGTCCTGAGCGCTCATGATGCATCTTTAGCTTTTCGTGCATGGGGAGATATAAAAATACCTGAAGGATTCAATACAGAGGGGCGCATCGGCAAAAATCTTGGCAACGTAAATATCATCACTAACAATGTTCCAAATATAAAAGTTGAGAGTATAGTAGATAATTCTATTATGATTGTTGTAACTCTTGACAATATAGTGCAAAGTATCGACAATAATCAAGTCTCAGTTGTATTAACTAGTACAGCAAGGGGAGGTTTTGGTGGGATAGGTGCGAATGATCTTCACACTGAAAATTTTTATGAAATTGATGAGGCAGGCACAATAAAAATCACCTATTTCCATAATGGAAAACCATTTATTGTTCCTGTAAATTTAACATTTGGAATATTGTTTACTACCTGATAGAATATAAAGATGAAACCAGAAACTTTTGAAGCCTGCATAGAAAAAGGATCTAATAAATTATACTTAAGGTCTTCTTTTGAAGTTGCCGTAAGAAATGGTGCTTTTATTAAACTGGGAAAAAATGATATATTTTATAAAACAGAGAGTTCTGATAAGATAAATATAAAAAGAAAATTTTCAGCGCAAGAAAATAAGTTAACTATTAAAGGAAATTTTAATTACAAGTTATTTACAGGAGATGCGGCGAGTATTTCATTTGATGAATTTGAAGCAATTAAAATAGAAAAAATAATTGATCAAACTGGCTCTTATAAATTAGGAGAAAAAATATACATGCAGGGAGGGCAAGTTTCTAGCTTTAGCGGTAATGTAACTGGGGAATACGCAGAAGCAGAAGTTAAAAAGATTGACGACAAAGGTAGAGTACTAGAACTATCCCTTACTTCGCCGGGTCTTTATATATCACCCCCAAAAGACCCTATAGAAATGATGAACGAAGAAGGTCATACTATAAAAGTTAAAGCTGAATTTGACTATTCTTCTCAGTCATCAATACTCGAAAGAGACTTTTCTTTTGTTGAAAGCGACGGAAAGGAAACTGTTATTACCTTAACTTATCCATTACCAAAAGGAGTTACAAATGGAGAACTTATTGTAAACAAACAAGTTATAGCTCTTAATAAAAATTATGACGATGAATCATTCGAAAATGAAGTGTGTCAAATAACTTTTGATTATTCTCCAATTAATAGCATACCTCTATTGCCACCAAATAGTATAGATCCACAAACAACTTATAACGAAGCGGTTATAATTATAGAAAATAAATTCCACGAACTAGATAAAAGACTTACCAGAATGGAAGAAATGAATTTTTAACCTACTCCAGTAGTGCTTCTATTTAATAATCCCCCCGGACGTTGCTGCTTAACCATTTCCTGAAGAACAACTGCCTTCAAAACCTGACCAAGCTCCTTATTGTTATCTATCTCATACTGCTGGTCTTTAGCGGATTCACCACCTTGTTGACTTGCTGCAGAACTATCAGCACTAGCTTTTCCATTCTTATCTATATTTACGCTGATACTAACATTGTTTGTAGTGCTTCCGCCAACCATACCACCCCCACCAGCCGCTGGGGCAGAACCAACTAAACCACCAGAAGCATAACCCGGGGCATTACCGCGATTAAGCTCTGTCATGAAATTAATCCCATGAGTCCTAACTGCTTCAGGGCTCATTATATATTCACCGCCCATAGTAGCTATCATACCGCCGTTAGCCTTTGAACTAGTAGTATTGTAGCCAAATGAAGAATACTCACTAGGCTGTATCCGACTTGAATCAAGACGAGCGTTTCCAGTCTTAGTTATCGCTCCACCCGCAGATCCAGCTACTTGACCCATTTGACCAAATTTCGCCCCACCAATAAGCATTGCAGCATTTGCATAAGCCTGAATTAAGTTTGAGCGTTTCTTTCTTTCTACTGCTTTTACTGCAGCTTTTCTCCTGTCGGTCTCTTCGGATAAATACCCCTGATATTTAGACATGGCTTGTTCTTTTTGGAACATCCTTGCTGTCTGAGGGTCATCTTCTCCGAGTCTACCTAAAAGAGATAGGTTATCACTAACTTCAAATCGTCCTTCTGTAGGTCTTGCTCTTTCGCTTATTAACTGTCCGGTTTGAGGATCGCGACGATAATACGCATAAGCTTTATTTAAAGAAACACTAGCTCTACCACCTCTCCCGCTTATCATATCCGACCCTCCCGCATCTGGATCAGCACCGCCTAAGTAACCATGCTTACTTCTTCCCATTCCATAGTTCTGAGAACGAGGCACATCAGGAGCACCCGGTTGCATTGCCGAGCCTATAAGCCCAGAAGCAGCGCTTGCTCCCGCACTAACTAAAGCCATTTTACCCATAGACATACCTCCATTAGCCATTCCATTTATAGAATTTAATGTAGGTAATCCAATTTTATTTACAGCTGATTTTTTAATTACGAACTCCCCACCAGTTGCCCTTATAGGGACATCATCTTTATAACCAGATCCACCAGTAATTAAACCTCCAGAATTATAACCCTGAACATAACCACCTTGAGAATATCCTGCCATTTTAGACATCATTATATTAGCAAACATGTTACTGGATACCTGAGAAATTGAATCCAAAATACCCTGAGCCATGTTAGCCAAAGCCCCCTTTACACTTGTAGCGCCGCTTCCTATCGAACGAAATGCGTCCGCAAAAGAAGACTTCATACTATTAGCAACGCTTACTACTCCATCTTCGAATTCTAAAATTGCGTCTGTGGACCCGTAAGCAAAAGACTCCCGGAAAGCGGCCATTGGATTCCCCTTGGAATTACCAGCTCTTATATCTGCTCTTCTAGCAGCGCGATCAGCGTCCGCTATTTCTCTCTCTGTTATGCCATATCCCTCTTTCTGAAGCGCTCTTAAGCCAGCCGCTTCACTTTTAGTTCTGATAACATTATCTTCTATCTGTCCCCTCTTAATTTGAATTTGAAATTTTAACAATTCTTGACGCGCCTGTTTTTGCGCTTCTGTTAAGGCTTCTGTATTTTCTATTTGTGATTTTTTAGTTGCGTTAACTTGGCCAATTAATCCTTTTTCTTCTTTCGCGTTAGATTTAAGATCTATCAGTCTTTTTTCTAAAAATTGTAATTCAGCTGTTTTTATATTATTTGCTTCATCATCTACAGGTACTGATTTCTCAATCGTTTCTATTTTTTCTTTTATGGCGTCTTCTTCTAACCCTTTGAACGTTTTATTGTACTTTTTAATTAAGTCATTTTTATCATCTAGATTTTTAGCTGTTTTAGAAACAGTATCTATCAGCGTACCAAGAGAAGTTAACTCTTGTTTTCCTAATTTAGCTTGCTGATTTGCTCTAATTTCTCCTCTTGAAGCTCTTGCTTGATCTACAGCTGCAGCTTTTGATATTTGACCCTGCTGCTCTATTAAGTCATCCCCATACATCGTCGCAGATGCCAAATTACCCGCAATAGACCTACCTAAATCTGAACTAGCTTTATCTCTCCTAATTCGGCCTAATCTGCGGTTTAATTTTACGCCCATACCGGAAAAATCATCAGCTCTTTTAATCCTTCCTGCTCTTCTTCTTGAATTAAAATCTGCTTGGGACATTGAAGAAGTCCCTTCCGGGGTTATAGTGCCTGCGGCTACGGCCTCGGGGTTCGACAAGCCAGCAAGGCCTTCGTCGTTAAAAAGGCTAAATAGCATTCTCTGAAGCCCTCTCTGATGAGAACCAGCTGACCCTATAGTGTCACTTGGCATCTTCCCTGACTTCTTTTCTTTCTCCGCTTTGTCTGCTGCTTCAAACATTTCAGAACCTAAAGCCTCAAAACCAGCCCCTTTTAAAACAGCAGCCATTTTAGTTGCTGCAACTATAGTCTGCGTAAAGTCCTCTTTACCACTAAAGGTCCCAGCCCCCAAAGGAGTAACTTTCTCTTTTATAGATTTTAGATCTTCGACACCACCTTCCGTACTCAATAAAGCAGCCTGTAGCTCAGGGGTATAACTAGATTTAAATTGTTGTAAATTATGTTCTATACCTAGCTTATTTTCGTATTGCTTACCAACTGAATGTGTTCCCTCACTTATACTTTTGAAACGCATCGACCTACCACCCAAGAAACCCGTAGTCATTTCTTCTAAGCTACCCCTTTGATTAGCGGCCAAGATTTCTGATGTGACGTTCTCCAATTCCTTTTGTAACTCTAATACTCCCCCTTTAGGTAAACCACTTTTACCCCCAGTGCGAAGTATTTCATCTAGGTTTAAATCTTTTCTTGCCCTCTTTATTATAGAAGCTGCGGCAGGATTGGTAGCTTCAGTTCCCTCTATTTCTGCTACTGCATCTGTTATGTCTTTTAAGGCCTTGATTCTTTGTAAAGGGGTAGAAGAATCAAAAGAATCTAAAACGTCAAAAGCTCCAGAAAGACCAACGAAGGCCTTACTGAGAGAAGCCGAAACTCTTTGAATATCCTCAGCTGCTTTTCTAGCTGCTATTTCAGCATCTTTAAATCCAAACATCGCACTAATATCATCCCCAGAAGTTAAAGCTCCCAAAGCTCCTCCTGCAATTACTCCCGGAAGACCAAATCCTGCACCCATCATAGCCATACCGCCTATATTACTTACAGCATTTAATCCACCTTGAACTTTCTCGCTTGCCCCCATAGCGCCCCCTGCACCACTTAGTGCCATATTAATCATCATGCCAGCCATCATCATCTTATCTGCTCCTTTATTTAGTTTATCTGAAGCTTGGTTATTAGTTTTGGCTGCTTTTTCTTGAGTTGTAGCGGCTTTTGAAAATTTAGCTTGCGAATTACTCCCCATTCCCAAAGCTTCGTTTAAGTTAAAATTAGGTACAAATCCTTCTGCCGCTCCATGACTTTTAGGATTAATCCCCATCGACCTAGATCTACTAATACCCTGATTTAAACCCATTGGTTCGTCTTTAGTGTTATAAACACCTAAACCCGAAGGGTTTTTAGAGGAACGTAAAGCAGGGCTAGATCCTACTCTAATAGCAGAAGCAGGAATTCCCGCCGCCATCTCTCTTCCTACGGAAGAACCTAAAGGAGAAGAAAAATTAGGAATAAAACCTAGCGCTGCGTTTGTCATTCGGCTCCTTTTTTGAGACGTTTTTTGACGTATTGAAGAGTTAAGAAAAGGCTCAAGTTGAGCTATCTTTCCTCGCCTTATTCCTGTGTTAAGTTTTGCAAAAGCCCCCTTTGCACTATCACCCAAAACAGGCTTGTTAGATAGGCTATCATTCAAAAATTTATTAACCATGTTATCGGCGGCGCTTTGCTGTCTTTTTGCATCTATTCTATCTTTAGAACCATCAAACAAGGCCTGCATCAATTTACTTGGTTTGCTATTCTCTTCAAAATCAAAACTTGCATTCTTGTCTTTTACGTTTGCGCCTTCAACAGCAATCCTTAAAGCCTCTTCGAATAGTTGACCTTCGAAAGCTTCCGGAAGATTCAAAGGACGTTTAAAAGCATCACTTTGCACTCTCCTTATATCGTCTTGCCCTACAGGTTTTCCATCGACATCCAACTGATGGATTATGCTACCTGCCATTGAACCTAAAGCTCTTCTCGTAGCTTCATTGAGGTCATTTTTAAACATGGCTTCGGCGTCAGATTCTTTTTCGCTTGGATTATAAATAGCCTTCGATTGAACCTTCGACAACTGTATTTGTTCGTTTTGCTTGTTTGGTCTTATTATACCCTTAATAGCTGAAAGATTTTTAACTGGTTGAGAATAAAATTGAGGAGCAGATTTTGACCCTTGAAACCCTAACGCGATACCTATTTTAGAACCGTCCAACCTCCTAGCGAAGTTCGGAACAAATCCCCCTGCAGCATAAGGATCAAAACCATGTGCAGCTCCAAAAGTTGATCTATAATTTGCTCCTGCAGAACTATTTGATGGCGGCATTATAGCCTTTTGACTCATACCGGGAAATTGTTTAACAGTTTCCGCAGAGTTGTACATCATGGTTCCAGCACCGGGCTGACTCATCGTTTTGATTGCTCCAGCGGTATATCCTCCCGCCGCTGCCGCCGCTCTTTCTGAATTAGCGTTAGCAAAATTCGGTACAAACCCAGAGGCTTTCCCCATTCTGCCCATACCTGTATTAAAGGCTCTACCGCTAGAACCAACTCGGGTTCCCCTTTGGTGCAGAGAACCTGCGATAGCTCCCCCATACCCCTTTAGCGCGGCTCTTTCGACTTGTTGTTGCTTTATTGTAGCAAGTATTTGTTTTTCAACATCGAGAACACTTAATGTTCCCATTTTAACTTTTTGTAACAGGGCAGGTTCACTGGCTAAAGTGTTTACAACAATTTCCTCTAACGCCGCTCTTTGTTTAACAGCGGTATTTATCCCCATTATGTCTTTAAAAGCAGTAGTAGCAAATTTACTTAAATTTAAGGCTAATTTACCAAATACTGCAGTAGCTATAATTAAACCGGGACCACCTATAAAATTACCTATACCTGTTACCAAACCTTTACCTATAGTTTGACCAATTCCCTCCATAGCCCCACCTTTACCAAAAGACTCTAAAGTGCTATTTACAGTACCTAATACTTTTTTAATTGCAGGTCCAAATAAATCTCCACCCAAAGCTGCCCCAGCTTGGGTTAAGTTCACCATGGTTTTGTTAGCTAAAGCATCTAAAGTTTGATTAAGTTGTTCGTTTCTCTTGTAAGCTTCATTGGTAGCGCTATTTGCAACTCTTAAAGCTTTTGCATACTCGCTATTTTTAGTAGATAAATCGGACATTGCAGCCCTCAATATATTAACTTGGAATACCCCTGCTACACTTTCAGCTACAGAAGCTTGCTGTACCTTTGTAAGTCTCCCAAAACTTTTAGATAAATTTTCTAAAACGGTAACTCCGTCCAACATTTTACCACTCATGTCGGTTGTAGCTACTCCTATATCTGATAAAGTTTTTCTTACATCACTTCGCTGTATACGAGTAAATATAGTTTTAAAAGCGTTACCAATAACAGCACCACCACGAGCAGTTTTTTGCTGCACAGATGTAGTAATAGCCATTAATTGATTTAAAGAGACTCCTGCGTCAACAGCAGAAGAACCTACTCGAGAAATAGCTTTAGCTAAATCTTCAGAACTAACAGCAAAAGCAGCATCGACTTTTGCCATTCTATTAATAACTTGAGAAGAAGTAGTTCCTTCTTTATTAAATGAGTTTACAGCAGCGGTAAGGGACTTTACAGCATCTGCTGCATTCATTCCGGTAAGTCGAGTTAATATGAGGGCGTCTTTGGTTCTGGCTAGGGTTTTTTCCATCCCCAAACCTTGACGAGCTAATTCAGTAGAAGCTTCTGCAACTGTGGAAAATCCTTGAGCAGTTTCTTTAGCAACCTTAAACATTCCTTTACCGAACTGATCAAGCTGCTTGCTAGAAATATTCATGACGACATTTACGTCAGCCATGGCTTTTTCCACCTGAATGGTAGTTTTAACCATAGCTCGCAAAGCTCTGTCAACGTTCATGATCAATCCCGCTGAAGCTCCAAAAGCTATAACACGAGCGTTAGAAGCTTCTAAGGATTTGCTAAATTCATCTGCGCGAACTGTAGCTTTTGATAAACCGGTACCGAGTGCTCTAATGTTATTAGACGCGCCGCCACCTGTACCAGAGAAAGCTTGGCCCATGGTTTTACCCATTTTGCCTAACTCACGATTCATTTGCTTAATCGTGGCTTCCGCTTTCTTAGCGTTTAATAGTAAATCGACTTCTATTTGATCCCTTGCCATATTCCTTAAGGGATATTACACTATTTTTAGCTATACTCCGTGAATTTTCATCATATCTTGCATAGTTAAGGATCCACCCTTTTCTGCGGCTTTTTTAGCAAGACTTATAGTTTCATTTGGATTGTCCAATCCCAAACGTTTTAAATCTTGCTTTGTAGCCCCTACTAAGGATGTTGCTGAACCTTCTTTTCCTGCTGTTTGCGATTTATCCATAACCTCCTTAGCGTTTTTAGAAGACTCGAACCATTCTACTATTTTTTCAGGGTCTTGCCTTACTTCGTCAGGGACTTTACTCTCAGAGCTCTCCATTAAGGACTTATAGTACCTCGCATAGCCAAAAAGCTCTACTTGATAAAAAGTTAACTCAACTAAAGGCTTGCCGAAAAAGGTATAAGCGTTGTTCTCACAAAGATAAAAAAGGTTAGTAAAAAAACCTGATAAAGATATTTTTTTTAAATTAGGAGATTCAAATTTACGTGTGTTTTTATTGTAAGTAGAAATTAAACCCATTAATTGATCTTGTTGAAGATCTTCAAAATCCTCATCAGACAAAAGAAATTCTCCATTATCTTTTAAAATAGCTTTTTGCATATAATGCTCGTTTATTCTCCTTTGAGCATAGTTTTCGGCGCAAAAACCTATTAATTCTTCTTTTTGTATTTCTAAATGGGCAAGTTTTAATTGATTCTCTTCAAGCTGTCTATTTATGTCATCTATATGAGCCTGAAGAAACACTTTTGATTTCGAGTTTTTTAAACCCGCGATCATAGTTTTCAAATTAAGTATTTCTTTATTCTTCTTGTCGTCCCAGATATCTTCCTTTAAAAGATATTCTATTTTTTGCTCTCTAGTAGGGAGACCCTGATCTCGCGCTTTTTCATAAAAATATCTATTTTTAATATCTAATTCAGCCGAATCAAAATTATTAAAGTGTTTTATCTTAATTTTACCAAAGTCTTTGTTCTCGACCAAAGTATACCCACGAAGAATCTCAGAAAAAATAACTTTTAGCCCTGAGTTTTCCATTATGTTTTTATTCTTGACAGACGTTTGTCAAAAATTTTACTTAGCTTTTCTTTTTGCTAGGCTCTTTTTCATTAGAAGCAGATTCCTCTTCCTCATCTATCTTAAGAGCCATATCAATCATGCTTTGAAATTCTTCTTGACTATTAGGACGACCAACAAACCAAAAGCTAACATAGTAAGCAAATTTTCTTGCTACACTGATAGGAAAAGCATCATCACCTTCGTCTATTTCGTCATATTTATCAAAACGAGAATCTAAATCTCCATCTCCAAAAAATGGATTTTCTGCGCCTTCTTTATCTTGATAAGCCAAATGGAGCATCCACCACAAAATAACTTTGTTACGTGCTCTACTTTCCGCTGTTTCCTCATAAAGATTATCCTCCATAAGTTGAAGGTCTCTCAGTTCTCTACGAGCAGGTTTAATTTCTTTTTCTAGTTCTTTGAGTTTTTTCTTTTGAGTAGGAGTTCTTTTTTCTTCATCTATTTCTAGTATTTTTACTTGCTCTTTATGAAAATCTTGAAGCTTAGCAATAACATCAGCGTATTGTTTATTTTCATCATCACTTCTTACTCCTCCGTCGTTTTCAAAACGTTTTTCCAATAAAGCTCGAGTTAAAAGACCAGCTTTTATTCCTTCCGCTAACCTTACGCCATAATATAACTCCGCCTCATCCGTCATGGCACGAGTTGGTCGACGCAGAAAAAATTTATGAGGGGTCATTTTTTTAACATCTTTAGCAGTAGTTACTTCTGTCCCATCTTTTTTCTTTTCTACTGATTGTTCTTTTACAGTTTCTTCCTTGTCGAAAGTGAATTCGTATATACGTTTCATTTTTGTTTATTATTATTGTTATTATATTCTATAAATTTTTCAAAATATTCCTCTAATTCTCGGATTGTGTCATTTCCTAAATCAAGAATTCTTTTGCGGATTCTTTGGTGTTGCTCTTCCGGGATTTTAACCCCACTAGCTTGAAGATCTTCTAAAATGAAGAAGAATTGTTTATATAGATTAGTTATTTTTCGCTGAGTTTGAAATGCGAAAAAATTATTGACAATATCCCTATCCTTACCTTCTTCCTTAGACATACCTTTACCTTATATCTTATACATAATTACACAAAAATACAAAAAAAACGACCACCGCTACGCAGTGGCCGTTTTTAGTATAATTATTTTGCTAAATACTAGGTCCAAACTCCATTTGTTTGAGCAGTATCCCCTTGAGAATAAAATCCACTCATGAATACTCCGTGACCGGATTGTTCAGGTCCCCCAATTTGAGAAGTAAAATCAAGAGTAACACTTTTATTATCTCCAATTCCCCCAGCAAAAGACTGACTATCCAATTTGAGGCCTTTCAAGAAGTAATTACATATAATCTGATTTCCAGCCCCTACATCAGAACTACCCGGAACACATTCTGGATCCTTCATGCTTATTTGAGCATCAAATTCGTCATCACAATCAACTATATCGGCAAGAGAACCTGATGTAAGGTCCGATAAGATAGCATCGACACTTAAGCTAATATTAACCGGGAAATCAATGGCACGAGCAAAAGCAAAACGATTACCTAATTTTTGTATAGGCGAACGACTTAAGTCAAAACTTAAGTTAAAGCTTTGAATGTGAGAATTAGCTATGGAAGCTCCTGCGTAGTCGGGGAACCCCATAATTTGAGCCGCATCAGAGATGCCACTCACTTGGTCTCCAGCCTTTTTACTTAAAGTTAAAGTGATGTCTCCGGGACGAAGAGTACTGATAGCATTAAATCCAGTAGCTTCTTCACCCAATCCCGGTGCGCTACCGCTAGATACTGGAAGATTGATATACTTCCCAACTTTCTGGCCATTCGTTGGATTAACAGCTGGGCTTTCTCCAGATATAGAAATCAATTTATTTCCTTGAGCTGCAGTACCGGTAACAAAACCATTAGCAGGGACAGCTGAGTCAGTTGTACCAGCGTTTACGCCACCTCCAGTATAAGGCAAATTAACAAAATTCATGTTTTGCCCTTCGACAGAAACTGAAGCGGTAGGAAGACCACCTACAGAAGCTTCCGTAGAATAAGAAGTTATGAATCCATTTCCAATTCCAATTATACTTTCGTAGTCTCCTGAATTTTGATCATCTACTGCGTCAGTACCTTCTTTAGTAGTAAGAATAAAATAGTTTTTTTGAGAATCAACAGCGCCTGTGCTAATTATATTTGTTACGGCAGATTTAAAGTCTGATATTGCTGCTCCACTTGGAGCAACATTAAACCCTAGAGTACGTTCATTAGTAAAGTTAGCCATATAATACGACGTATCGAAAGATACTGTAGGAGCATCAGTAATAATCCTATCGATTGCCGCTAATTGACCGAACTGATTGACGTCCTGTCTCGCGATATTAAAAGAATAGTTTGCGCTTTGCACCCTCTGAAGCCCACTAATAGACCCATCTCCCGTAAGGTCACCACTGTACGATGCGGTACTAGCATAAACTGCCTGACTCTGGTAAATTACTCTGTTTCTTGACATTTTTTAAAGTTCCTTTTCTTATTTTAAATTACATCTAACAAGCCGGAAAGTGAAATTATTTTATGATTGTCTAGGAAATCTGAATTTACTAAGCTCAAAATCAATTAAAGTAGAGTAAACATTAGGGTTAAACTTCCTTACTTCATTTTCTAAGACTCTATCGAAACGTGAAATATCTACATCTTCTATAAAAATTCTATTATTTGGTCCCCTGTTAGTAGCTATGCCAGTATAATTATATTGATCATTTCTATAATAACCAAACTGGTTAAAAGGCATCTCAGAAGCTTCTAGTAAAGCTATATTTTGTTGTCTTTGGTCTCTAAAAAGAGAACCAATTGCATCAATATCAAACTGGCTATCAGCAATTACTATAGCTCGAATATTGATTTTAGTATTATCCATTCCCCCTAACGCTAATGGTTCGTTAGAGCTTCCATCAGGTTTTAAATACACAACTGGATAAGTTCTAGTATCTGGTTCCAAACCAGTAGGAATAATTGAAGCTATTTTATTTCTATTAGTATATTGAGTTTGAAACAATATTTCATCTTCTGTTCGGCTAGTTAGATATACATTAAAGTCTTTTATAGCAAAACTACCTGTGACATCATTAGATTGGTCACCAGACCAATAAGATCTTCCATTACCGTAATCGATAGCGTAAAGACCATCATTTCCACCATCTCCTACATTAACAAGAGTATTACCCGCATAAAGTCCTGTTGGAATTGTAGCGCCGGTTATTGATGCATCAGAAACGAACTGAGAATAAGAACTGGCATAAGTATAATATCCATAATAATCATCAGACACACTATAAAATTGGCCTGTAGTGTTTTGGTAGGCTTCTCCTTTGTTTAGTAGCGTGTGGTCAAACCACAGCAAAAAACTGGACATTACTTGGTTATCAAATTGTGGTTTCATCTAAATTTCTTTCTAGCGTTATCTAAAATTGTACTAACATAAGGAGTAGGATTAAATTTTATAAAGTTAATTTTTTGTTTGCTTTGGAGAGCTACTCCAGATCTACTATTATCCGTATCTTTAAAAATAGTATTTGATGCATTTGAAATTCCTCTTTCTATACCTTTCACCCAACTTTTAGTTGTCCAAGATAAAGGAGTTATTCCATATATTTCAGTGATAGTGGGGACATTATAAACTTGATACTCTAATGTAAATCTCCTCTCATTAACTTTTTTCAAAGTTCCCTGATTCTTATTAACTGTAAACATAGTATCAAAAGCGGACCTAAGTATTTCCACGGGTTGGGAATTTCTATCGAAACCCAAAAAACCAAATAAGCTACCTCTACCCCCTAACAAACTACTACCCATCGCATTAGGTCCAGCTTCTATTTCTCTTGTAACTTCGTGTTTATTTAGCTCAACTAAAGCTTCTTTTTTTATTTTATCAACTTTTTTAACAGCGGCGCTATATGCGGCTTTTTGTAAAGATTTAGAACCTTTAAAATTATATTTCTTCAGAAGGCTATTAAGATTAAGCTTTTTAGACCTTGGCATTAAGAAGTTGCCTCCAAATAGTATACATAATAGGTTTGACCAATAAAAAACCTAGCCCCTTCAGAGCTAACTACATTAAATAATCTTCCATTAATCCCTATTGACTCTGTTTTTCCTTTATCTATATAATTTTTACAATCAAGCTCTACTTTAATTCTTACCTCGCCTTTTAAAATTTCAACTTTTAGTTGATCTTGATAATCTAAAGGTTGATCTTCTTTGTAATTTATAATTGCACTAAAAGATTGGTTTACAGGAGTATACGTTACTTGAGTTTTAGGCGCTCCGTAACCAGCATAAATATTTTGGTCAGAAGTTAAAGTCACAGTTCTTTGTGGTTCTTTATTGACAGTAATAGTAGCTTTAAAAGTGTCAAAATGATCGGCCAAAGCTGTAGTAAACTCTGTTTTCGCTGCTTCTGGAATTAAAGATGCCATTATTAATAAATTATTCTATTATAAGGATAAATTTCATTATTATTAGTTGCATATTCACCTCTTATAGTGTCATCCCCCGCAACTTGAACTGGAGTAGATTTTCTTAGCTTATAAGAATTAATTAAATCAGTAAGCTCCGAATACTCTTCTTTTTTTAGCGCCAAATAAGTTTTACTAAGTTCATTTTTATTAATTTTACGAACTCTTGACCCGTCAGAAGCCACCTCAACGACTGGATCAGTAGAGGCAGCACCTACAGTGCTTCTAATTTGCTTGTCGTAATAATGAACTACATACATCTTTTTTAAAATAGCTGCTTCTTCTGGCTGTATTGAAACTATTACAGGATCAGCAGTCTTACCTTGGTTAGAACCAACAGAAAGACCTAAAGCTCCACTAGCTTCATTAAATGCTTGAGGCTCGTTTTCAGGAGAAATAAAACTTCCTGAAAACTCGTATGCCTCACTCCCATATTCAACTATCTTAAAACTTGTATTTATTCTGTTATTTAATTCGCCGACGTTACTCCTAATCCAAAAGGAAATGGCGGGTATAGAAATACTAGAAGGCTCTCCCAGTTCTCTAAAAAGTTCATCAGCTATGTCTACAATTTTCATCGTTTCCTAAAATTACACATTTTTTGCCTATTAAGAGCTATCTATATGTATTATAATCCGAATCGAGATTTCATTGAGTTGTAGTTCGATAACACCTCTG
>WLWE01000601.1_pt1 | contig 30531 bp, 17 predicted proteins | sample 6718301 | NCBI WGS metagenome assembly WLWE01 (sample SAMN12718691, study PRJNA515312) | sponge metagenome | isolation source: marine sponge | host: Mycale hentscheli | place: New Zealand: South Island, Marlborough, Capsize Point | collected 2003-05-01 | reverse complement strand
ATATATCATCAATATTCATTATTTTTAATCCACCTAAGTCTAAACCTTTTAATATATATCCTTTACCAGCACCAGGGGCACCAGCTAAAATAATAGCTTTAGGCTGATCTACAGCTTCTTTTAATATGTTAATTAGACTTATCATAGTATTTTATTATAAATATTATAACTCTCTTTTTACTGTGGTTTTAAATTCAGTAAATACTGGTTTGTGTCTAGGAAATTCTAAATCAAATAATCTTTTTACTGTTTTAAATATATCAATGTTTTCATCTTGCGTACGTTTCGACTCATGCATTTCCCATCCCTTACCTTGCATTGCACCATCTTTAGGTCCTCTTTTAGATGATTTTAACCACAACACACCATAACGATCTGCTTTTTTACCATAACATTCTTCATAACATTTACCATAAACTGCAGTTTGTAAATCATATGTTGTTTGTAAATGGTTAGATGTTTTAAAATCTATAATCCATAATTCACCATCAATTTCACACACCATATCACAAGTACCTGCTACTTTTAATTCATCTGAAAATATATGTACTTCAGTTTCAATTAATGTTGGGTTATAAGTTTCCCACCAATCAACAAATCTTAAAAACATTTGCCATATTTTAGGATCATACATTGGATATCCATTTTTTAGAAAATTTAATTCTTTACCATTAAGATAATCTTCACACATTTCATGTACTAAAGTACCTTCTTCACCTGCTTTTTTAACTATCCAGTCAGCTGAATAACCTACTTTTTTCAACCATTCTTGAAAATGTTTACCTTTTGGATAACAACTTAAAACATATGTAATGGAAGGATAATATTTCCCATTACGTCTATAATACCTAGCATCTGGTAAAGTTATTTGTTTTGCATCCTCACTAATCTCTAATATTCTATTATAAGATTTTTTGATGTTTCTCTTTTTCATACTAATTGTAGTTTTTTTTCCATTAAATCATATTCAGTTAATGGAATGGTATTTTGGATTAATTTTGTAAAATTTTCAAATCCCATTTCACTAGGGTCTTTCCCTTGAAGCTCTACCAAATAAACTTCTTTACCTTGATTTATAAAATCCTGAGCGAATTTTAATGCTTTCTTCATTGCGTCAGTATCTAATGCAATGTATATTTTTTGAATAGTTGATGTAACTATTTTTTTCATTAATTTTGACTGTATATTATTGCCTAATAACGGTATAGCGTTGCGTTTAATAGCTATGGCATCAAATGGTCCTTCGCACAATACCAACGGTAACTTCCAATTAATAAACAATTCAAATGGTACTATATCACGTGATGCTTCAGGATTCCTATATTTTCTATATGGATCCTTTTCAAATGATCTACCTGTAAAGAAATTTAAATGACCATTTTCATCATATGAAGGTATAATTATCATATTAGCATAATTACCATATTCACAATAACCTAAATTATACTTGTAAACATCATCCATTGTTAATCCCCTATTTTTAAGATAACTCCATGCTTGTTTACCTGTTATTCCTGTAGCATTATTATTTACTTGTTTAAATTCATTAGGTAATTTAACATCAATTACTTTTTCAACTACTTTACGTTCGTTTTCATTAGCAACTAATTTAAATAACTCAGTAAATTTTTCTGGTGTAGCTTTAATTTGTTTAAATAGTGTAGAAATACGAGTACCTTTTTTATCACATACCCAACAATGCCAAGGATTATATCCTTTTTTATTTTCTGAAAAGTTAACTTCTAATTTAGGTTTAGCATGATTACAAAAAGGACAATGATAAGATTGATTGCCCCTAGCAGTTCGTTTTCCAGTACCTAATACAGAGTTAACTAAGTTAACTAATAGTTCGTTTACCATATGACCCAATATACGTAAGGTATTTTGCTAATCAAAGTCTTTCCTAAAGAACTTTCCTAATATATTATCATTAATATGAGCACTATGTTTATCTTCTAATATTCCACATTTAAATAAATGTTTAGTTTCATAGTATGTAAGCAATTTTTTATTAGGAACAAATTGTAATATACGTTTTTCCCAATTTTCACCTGCATTATCTTCTTTCGATAATGTAACAATTTCTTTTTGGGATCCAAAATAATCTTTCCAATCTGATTCAGTTATTACTTTTTGTTTAATAGGAACACGACCTCTTAGTCCTTGTTTTGATCTTTCTTCTCTAAGTGCTGCTAGAGCTTTTTTACCTAGTCGTTTATTTCTTTCAAAATAAAGCACTTTTTTGCCAATATATCTTACGTCAGTTGGTTTATATCTAACTTCATAAATAAACCCGTAAGTTCCTTCTGGCATATCCTTTATTGATGTTATAACCCTTCCCTGGTATACCCAGGTAGCGGTTGTTGGCATATGTTTCATATGTTAGTTTGTATCAAAATTGATCATGAATGTTGTATCTGTAGAAAGTGACATAGGTATAGGTCTTGGTAATTTACCAACACACACCAAGTCATTACTTTCATTATATAACCCTACTGTTGTTACATAAGGAGTAAATAAAGATCCAGTACAAAAATCATGGTAAACTTGAGTATTTTCTGATTTATCAACGTCAGTAGTTAATAATTTAATAAAACCATTTCCTGTACCTCCTCCTAAATCAGATCCTGCTATTTCTAATTTATCTCCTACACTATAATTTCTTCCACCAAATATTTCTGATAATGTAGGAGGAATTGAACTATTATCAGCTAATGATTGAGAAACTTCTATACTGGTAACGGCTCCAGCTGCTACTACTACATTTAATATAGCTCCTTTTGTTCCAGCAAAAGTATCTATTCCATTAACATTATAAGCAGCTTGACCTAATAAAGTATTTCCAAAATATTCTTGGCCTCTTTGTGGTTGTGGAGCATAATTAGCATTTTGATTTGTTAATAAATTAAAGGAATCAGAATATTTAATTCTAGTATTTCCAATTTCTCCAGCTTGGAATTGGATTAAATGAACACTATCATTAGCTACATTTGTAGTAAATAATGAACATGAAATTTCACCATTAAATCCATCTACTGAATTTATAGCATTACAAAAACCTTGTGCTACACCAGCTGCACTACCTGTACTATTAAATTGTACTTGACCTAATGCATTTCTTGTTCCATTTTCATTTCCATCATATCCTACAAATTCTAAACTTCTACCACCTGCTGATACTAACTCTAATCTATATTGTTGTCCAATAAAATTAGTATTACTATCTTTAAACACATAATAAGTTGAAGCATTTGTAGTACCAAGTAATGTTTTTGGTTCTATAGCATAAGTATTATCTGCTAAACCTGCTAAATTTCCAGCATTAAATGATGAAAATAATTGTCCTGGTTTAGTAGTTAATACACCTGGTACTCCTAAAGCTGATGGGTTAGTTGTAAATGTAAATTCACTTTCTTTTACAGTACATTTATATTGATTTTCATCTATTGTTATTGAAGATGAATATGCTATTGAAGATGATATTATATTAGGATTCATATTATTTTTATATCCTACATTATGAGCAAATTCTCTTAAACTACCACTATCTGGTCCTGTTATTACGGCTATACCTTGTGAGTAAAATATTTGACCTATACTACCCGAAAATATTTCTGTTCCAGATGAATTAGATTGTGTTACAATTAAATTACCTTGTCCATCATCATCAACTATACTACGGGTAAAGTTAATTGAAGATGTGTATTCAAATTGAAATGAAGATGGTTGTATTACTTCACCATATAACATTGAAGGTATTGATATTACAGAAGGTCCTCTTGGTGCTTGTAAATATTGTAAAGTAATAGTACCAGCAGCTGTAGCGTCTCTAAAAATATTATCTGAGTTAGGTTTTAAGGTTAATCCTCTTCCTAATGGTACACCTGGTGTTATAAAAACATCAGGATTAATTCTTTCTTGTAATAATTGACTAGCATTTACTGTTTGAACATTTTGTGGATCTAAATCTGTAGACTCAATAATAAATGTAGTTGAAGTTCCTGCACTAAATGTTGTAAGACCTAAACTAATTAAAGGATTTAAAGTATCAGCATCAATTGTAATTACATCTCCTGCTTTATAATTACTTCCAACTGCAGATATTGTCATAGATACTACATGAGTTGCATTCCAACTAAGTGTAAATTGAGCATCAATACCTATACCAGTATTAGCAAAAGAATTTAAAGAAAGAAGTGTTTGGTTAGCAGGAGCTGTTCCAGCACTAACTGTAAGATTATTATTTTCAGGTGCAATTGTAGCACCATTAAAAAATGGAGCTAATGCAGATAAAAAGGGAGAATCTGATAAACCACCATCCCATGTAGCTGTAGATAAAACATAAGTTTCATTTATACCTACAGATTCTAAATCAGGTTGTCCTGCATTAAATATTATATTTGTATCGTCTGGTGTGTCATTCCAATTAACAGTTATTGATTGAGATACTCCTGTGTCTGTACCTGCAAACCCAATTGGAGCTATAGATGCTGAAAATTGTGCAAATTTTCTATCTTGTACTACTGATGATTGTAAAAAGTTTTCAAATCTAGGACCCGTTGTATTACCAACAATAGTATCTTGACCTAAATTTTGTTGTTGTGGGCCTGTTCCACCAGATCTAAAACTAGCAGTTACCATTGGATCACCCCAAGATGAAGTTAAATAATTTGAATAATATAATTGTTTAATACTGTTAAAGACAGTTACACCATCTTGCATTGTATTAAATCCAGTATCATATGAACCAGATAAATATCTACCTTGTTGTGATTGATAATACTCAATTTGAGCATCTGAAGCAGTAATTTGATTACCCTCAAATCTAAAACGTTTATTCGCTTTAAACGGAGATACTACTACCTCATTTGTATTAAATTGTTTGTATACAGCCATTCATCCTAGAAATCTAATTTAACCCTTACAAGTAATTCTTTTGTAAAATTCTTTTCTAGTGGTCTTGATAACTTAGCTACTGCTAATAATTCACCTGATATGTTATATAGACCTACTGTTGTTATATATGTTGTTGGGTTGTTAATAAATTCTGGGAATAAAACTGCTCCTGTGGAACTTGATATAAATGATGGATTAGCTGAATAATTGTATTCTGAATTTTTTGCTCTACAAAATATATAATCAGATGATAAATCTTCTTGTGAATTTATAGTAAATTGTGCACCTCTATTTAAAGTATCAACCATTGCAAGTGAATTTAATCCTTTTGAGTCAAATGATCTACTTGTTCCAAAATTAATACCACCATTAACTGGCAAACTATCTAAAGCTTCTCCATTTAAAATTAATGTATTAATGTCTGGTAACATATAACCATATGAACCTGATGCAGCTGTGTAACCATTTACATTTTTAAGATTACCTACTAATGCACCGGCAGATCCCGATACTATTTGGTAAATTCTACCTGCATCACAAAATTGTGTTGTTGTAGACAATTTACTATCATCTGTTAATGTTATAGCAGACGTACCAGCCATAAAATTACCATCTAATCTAACATATTGGTCACCTGCTGGAGTTGTAGATCCAAGACCTGTACCTAATATTTTTAATATCATTCCTGATTTTATATTTGAGGTATTAGCTGCAAATGTAATTGAAGAAATTCTATTTTGAGCATCAATTGTTATATCTGTATCATCAGCATTGGAAGGATCATATGATGGTGGGTTTGCAAGTGTTGAAGCATCACTACCATCTGCTTGTAAAACTGAAATATATAGAGAAGTATCAATGTTAGTATATGTTGCGGCCACACCTACGGTTGCAAATGGAGCTGCTTGTGTTGGATTTGCTTGTGGTGTTACTGTTAGAACATCATTATATGCTTGTAATTTTAATGTCCATGTTCCTGGTAAGATAGATTGTTTATATCTTGCTCTTTCAATTGGCATTGCATACCAATAAGAAGATGTTACACCACCAAATACAAATGAAGCATTTTCATCTCCCAATACTAAATTTCTATATTGACCATAATTTGTTCTTGTTGGAGTAGATCCAGTTACTAAATTATTTAAAAATTGACTACCACTACCTACTAAATCACCATATGCTATATCAAACTGTATTTCAGCAGATACTTCTGTTGAAGCTGTTTGAAATACTGATGTATAATATTCTTGTACATTACTAGATATTTGTGTTGAAGAAGTATAAAATATAGATAAATTTGGATTATTATTACTCCACATTGGAGCAGCTATTGAGTCATTACTAACAACAAGATCATCTGTTGATAATATTACATAGGCACCTCCCTGATTTGTAGCACCAGAAATTTGACCAGTACCATTATTTTGTGCTACTCTAGTATAGTTAGCTTGTGAACCTGCTCTTTGTGCTTGAAGTCTATTTGTTGGTCTTGCCATAATTATATTTGTTTTAAGATACTGACGCTCTTTGTGTTGATATTGATTTATTACTTATAAATACTGGTATTTGCGCTCTTGCTCCAGAATCTAATCCTATTACTGTTAATGTAGCATATAATGTACTAGTTGTTGCAAACAATGTTGGAACTGCTGTTGCAGTTCCTCCACAACTTAATCCTATAACAGTCTGTGAAACAGCAGTACCATTTGTAATTAATGGAGTTGTATCTTGATTAGCTAAAGCTTGTGCCGCAGCACTGTCATTAGCTCCTTGACCTGTAAATAAACCAAATACTCTACTATCTGATATTGTAAATTGGTAACCTGAAGGTTCTACAACTACTCCATCTAAATAATTTAATGTATTTGGTGTAAGTGAAAAAGGAGCTCCGTTTGCAATGTTTAAACTTGTTCGTCCTAATTGTAGTATAGGCATTGTAGCTGTTCCTCTTGATAAGCTAACTAACTTATACTTCATCATTTGATTTTCATCTGGGAATGCTTCTAATAAAGGCATGTTTTCAATTGCTTCTCCATAGTAAGCCGATCCTGAAGGATGGTTTGGATTGTAAAGCGTGTAATCTACTTCATCATCAGATAAAGCAAATTGTGTTATATTAAAGGATCCATCACCTTTTGCAAGTAATTCTCTTCCTTTTTTAGTTAAGATAGCGTCAACTGTTACTACCTGATTATTTAAATATCCCATTGCTGTATTGTTTTAGTTATAAATATATAATATTTTTTCTTTTATTCCAAGTTATTATTGGTTTTTTGCTATGCTGGAGGATTTGGATTTGGATCCGTCCATGCTGGTGTAGCCATTATGGTTAATATTTCTGAGTGTGTATAGGGCCCATCATAGGAACTTAAACTAGATACAAATGAAGGTTCACTACCATTCCATTTAAGAACGGTTTGTGTTTCATCAAGTGATAATCTTAATGTTGCTTCAGATGTTTCTAAAACTTCATTGAAATTAACTAATCCTATTTCTGTCATGTTTATTATAATATATGTGTTCATATTAATTAAATTGATTTATACTTGCGTTATAATTTTGTTGTATTTCTGATGCTGAAAGTACTTTATTATGAATTGTAAAAAGACCCATATCACCATTAGCATAATATGTAGTACTACCACCAAATCTACCTAAGTTTCTATTACTAAAATTAGTAGTTAAAGTACCAGATACAGATTGAGTTCCTACTTCAACTCCATCTATGTAAGCTCTTTTAGTTGAACCATCAAATGTAAACCCATAATAATGAAATTTTCCATCATTTAAAGTAACATTACCATTATTACTTACAGACCTACCACTTGTGGTATAAACACCATTTCTAAGATAAGTAGCAGATTGATGAATAGACATTTCCAATTCTTGACCCCCACATATAATATGATAACCTCCTGTTGGATTACCATTAATTTTATACCAGGCAAATACTGAAACTGAGTTTGTTGAATATCCTACATCATTAGGAAGATTAATATAATCATCAACACTATCAAATTCCCAAACTCCACCAGCAAAATGAGAAACAAACCCAACTCCATTATATAGAGTTCCACTATCAGAACCTGTTAGTGAATATGCCGTTGTTGTTCCACCCTCATATGATCCTATACTACTAGGATTAATAGCAAATTTTAAATCATTTGCGGTAATATCTGCCCCAATCCAAAGAGCTTTTACATCACTATCTGTTAGTTCACTTTCCCAGGTCATAATTTTACCCATTCTACCTGCCCAATAACCAGCATATCCTCTACCTATTCTAGGATTTGCATTAGTTTGGGTTAAAATACCATAAGGATTAGAACGAGTATAAGTAAGTTCACCATTTCTGTACCATTTATGTCCAGTAGTATCTGAAGTGCCTCTTACAGTTGTCATTAAAGTCCATCTATTTTCAGGAACATCAGCACTACTATAACCTACATAAGGTTGACTATTTGAACCTGCATCTCCAAAATATTGGCTTAGTTGATTTCCTTGTTCGTGAGTCCAAGTACCATAACCCCCATATGCCTGATCCCAAGGATTACGTCTACCACTTTCAATATCATGATATAACCACATTGCTAAACTTTGTGAATGAGCCCAACCTTGTAAAGTTGAATTATTAGTTATTTGACCATAATCATCTACACCATCTAATTCTAAAAAACCATCAGAATTAACAGCAGCGCTATTATATAAAGTAACATTATTAGCATTTCCACTTAAATCATATAAAGTAGTTCCACTTCCAGGCCATGAAAGTGCATTACTTGGATCTATAATTATATTCAGACCGTTAGTAACCATATTTCCTATTGGGGTATTCATAACCATTTTATCATCTTGACTTGCAAAGTAAGCAAAGCAAGCATTAACGTCAGCCATACTTTCTCCAGTTAAACTTTCGGTAAATGTAATTAAATCAGCGTCATTAGCAGGACATACTATTGAAGGTCCTCCTGATTGTTTATTTATATATACAGTATAACCTCCACTTGGTGGATTTATACCAGCGTAAAAACCTGATGTTTGAGTAGGACCACTTGCTGGAGCACCAATATGCATATCACCTACTCCCAAGGCATTTGTTACTGCTGTTTCACTATATTGTACTGAGTTTGGCATGTTTTACGGTATATTAATTATAGTATCCGATCCTGATCCTTGAACTGATATATTAGTTCCACCATCTGTTATTCCTGGTTCAATTGGTTTATTAAAGGCATTTTTAGCTTTTAATTGATTAATTATATTTAAAGCATTTGATTTTTGTATTTCAGAAAAATCATCTGGTATTAAAAATCCTTGTCCTGATTGTGTTTGTACTCCTTTTGATCCTGATGGTGGAGTAATATTTTTAACCATTACTTTATCATCAGCTTCTATTTGTCTTCTTACTGTAAATTTTGTTATAGCACCACTTGGTATTCCATTTAATGTTGTTACTGGGTCAGGTGTTACTCTTAAAAATGTTGGTGCTGTAAATCCAACTTCACCTTTTTCATAAAGATGGTATCCCTGTACTGATCCTGATTCTAGTACTCCTGTATCTTGTGTATCTACACCAATTGTAAAGTTGTTAAAATCTTTTACTGTTGATTGATCAATCATTTCAGGAACAATTGTTATTGTTACACCACCATTTATAATAGATGGTGGAGGTCCTGACCAAAGAGTAGCATCACTTAATGCTGCATTTTTTATTGTAATAGTATCACCTGGTGACCATCCATAACTATCTACATTTTCAAGAGTAAAGCTAAAAAATCCTGAAGCATTACATGGGGCACCAAGAGCACAACATACTATTGTAATTTTACATGCAGTTGTAGTATTACCTGTTGGTCCACCTGCAGCACCTTCACTAGTATTTCCTGTAAGCAATACATCTGAAGTAATTCCAACATAAGCTTCCCAAGTTTGTTGACTGGCTGGAAGACCAGCTGCGTCGAAAGTATCAGGATCGGTAAATGCAGTAGCATAAGTAAAAGTACCTATAAGACTTATTGTTGAATCTAATTGACTTGCATCTTGGTTATTAGCATCAAAAGAAGATGAATAATAATAATCTCGAACTTCTTGAACTGTAAAATCTTCTATTACATTAAATGATGATGTTATTAATGTATCTGTATTTCTTTGAGTTAATACACTTTCAACTCTAATTATATCGCCCCTTTCAATTAAAAATGGTTGATTTGAAGACTGATAGTTTTGGCTATCTGAACCATCTGGGGACCAAACATAATAATTATCTTTTATTGATGGATTAGATCCTGATGTAGTCCATAAACGTGTAGTAGGACCTATATTACTAACAGGTAGATTTGTATTAAATTGAGTTAATGATTGTGAAACTGTAGAGTTATAAGCATGGTATAATGCTAATTGTGGGCCTCCTATTAATAATTGTTGAGCTAATGGAACTGTTGGGTCACTAATAATCTCACTTTCTAAAGCTGTAACAGAAGCAACTGGTGAAGGATTAAAGTTAATCATGTAAGGTGTTCCACCTCCTGTTAAATCTGAAGCTGTTAGAGCTCTAGAAGTTAAAGTACCTGTTCCAGCAGTCATACCTTGAGAGAATAATTCAGCATTTTTTACACCTATAAAATCACCCACAGAATACCCAGATCCTCCATTTACTATTTGCATAGTTACAATAGCATTAGCTACAATTGATACATTAACTGTCATTCCTGTTCCCCCACCTGCTGAAAATGTTGTACAATTAGTTAATACAGTAGATGCAGGAGTAACAAAACCTATACCTGAACTAAAAATATCTGTTCCTGGAGCACCTTCATTATCCCCAATACCATCATCAGTAGTTAAACTACCACTTAATAAAAATCCATTAGTTACTATTGACCCTCCTGATGTAACATTTCCAGCTGCTACAGTTAAAACTAAGCCAAGAGTATTATTTTGAGTAGATGGTCTAGTAAACCCAAGATTATAAGCTATTTGATTTAATGTTGTATATGGAATTGTAATTTGATCACCATTTAAATATCCAGTACCCCCAGTATTATCTACTACAGCTGATTGATATACTCCTGATGTATTCCATGTAATTGTTACTGTTGCTCCTGAGCCATTTGATGAATCCGCTGGTACTCCTGTTAATATAACTGCCGGGGTTTCTTGTAATGAAGGTAATGTCCCTTGAGTTGATAAGGTACCACCTAATACTCCAGTTGTAACGGGGTCACCACTAACTATACTACTAGTAACCATTTGTATTGTGTCTTCTAATTGTGGTCTACTACCAGTTGATGGAGTACCTCCTAATGTATATTGATATGCTAATGAACCAGATACTCTATTTTTTGCATTTGAATTTATAGTTAAAAATTCTGTAGCTCCTGATAATATATCAAAATTACCTATAGTTAAAGTAGTATAATCTATAGCTGGAGTTTTTGGGTTTAAATAACTAACAGAAACTTTTCTTTTTGGTTCAAATACACTTGATACTACTTTTTTATTTTGATTAGATCCATCTATTGTTATTGAGTTAGGAGTTATTTCACTACCTGCAATATCTTCTCTTGGGACTTCTATTAATTGGTCAATGTTAAATTGATAAGTATCATACATTGCCAATTGTTCATATGAATTTTCAAAACGAGCCATATAAATAGGATGTTTATCAATTGTTGACTCACCTCTATTTTGTTTACTATCACCTTCCCAACTAGGTGATCCTTCTCCTAATCCTGCTTGAATAAATGATGAAGTAATAGAACCATCTAAAAATTCATTTGCTACTCTTCTTCTAGTTAAATTACGTGTATTAAAAGGTTCTTGTGGTAATTCAGCTGGTGGTCCTACTGAACCTGAAGGTGTAAAGAAATTATAATTTAAACTTTTTAATTTAGTTCCAGCATATCTAGCATTAACACTACTTGGCATAGTATAATTACTATCAGGCACATCAGCTAATTCAGGGAATGTACCTGAAGGTGATGTTGGGAAGTATGATGCTGTTACTACTAAATCAAAATTATTAGGTACTGACTGAGTAGCACCATATGATAAAATATATCTATTACTACTGCTTCTATTTGTGTTTACATTATTACTTAGTGGATTATAATCTGATTGATTATATGCTACACTTTGGGTATTTTGAATTAAATTTATAGGTGAAATTACATTACCTAAAATGTCAGTTGGTCCCATATTTTGATAATCCATTTGATTATCATATCCTTCATCTTGTTGAGTTAAGAAAATTGGTGCCTCTACATTTTCATATATTCCTCCTATTCCTGTTACTGTAATATTGGTTACAGCAGCTTGTTGTGATGTACCACCACCACCTGTTGTACAAAACCATCCTAAAGAATAACGACCATTTACAGAGGTATCACCACTTAAAGGTGGCAAATATTTAAATGTAAATTCTCTATTATTAGTAACACCATCAACTGGTCTTGTAAAATCTTCTCCAGTATCACTATTTGTAACACCATTAAGAGCAGTTCCTGTTGGACCATTTATAGTAAATGTAGCTGTACCATCTCCACCTGTTATTGTTATTACATCACCTTGCTGATAAAGTCCATTACCACCATTTACTATTGTAACTCCATTACTTTGAATAGCACCAGTTGCATCTACATCTATTATATCTACTACAACTCCACCAGCACCTGCATTAATGGTTGCTGCTACATTAGATGCATCATTAGGATCTAAAAACCCTCCATTAACTGTTAAAACAGTTGGGTTACCACTCACATCAACTAAATATCCACTTCCTGGTTTTACTAATGTTACACCTGTAATAGCCCCACCTACATCTGTAGTAACTTCTAGTGTTTGACCTGCTCCATCTTTAGGAAAAGTTTCTACTGTAAATGTTGAACTAGCAGGATATCCTGTTCCACCTGTAGCTACAGTTGGTACCCTTCCTCCAGGTGGTGTTGTTGCTACATTATTGTTTATTGAATATCCTGTATTTGCTCCTCCTATAAGACCTGTATAACTTGATACTATTTGAGGATATAAACCATATGAAGTATTATTATAACCATAATTTTCAGGGAAAAAACCCATTCCATTTCCACCACCAATTGTAGTTAGAAGAGTATATGTTACTTTATATGTTTGGTAAGGTATTAATTCTAATGCTGTAATACCTAAATATGTTTCTCTTCTATTTTGTACACCACCATTAGTATTAAAAGTAAAACCAGATGTGGTTGAAGAAAGAATACTCATTCCAGCACTAGCTACTCCATTATCACAATCTACTGCAACTGTTTTTTCAGCAATTGGAATTGAATTTCCTTTTACTTTTTTATATGGGTTATATTGTTCTTTAAAGTAATCATCCACAACTATAGTACTACCACTATACTCACCATCATAAAATTGATTTTGGTAACTATCCCAAATAGTATCTACACCTAAGGCATTTACATCATTTGTAAAGTAACCTTGTTGTGATACTGGAATTGTATCTGGATTAGGAATAGCTGTAGTAGTAAAGGTTAATTTAGAATTATCCGTTATTGTTTGATTAGAATTAAATGTTATTTTATTATTTGTAGGATCAAAATCCTTAATTAAAACAGCTAAAGGTGTTGCTACTGTAATAGCAACTGTTGCGTTATTATCTCCCCCTACTATTGTTACAACATCATTTGTTGAATAACCTGTTCCTGGGTTTGATAAAGCTGCTGTAGTAACATTACCATTAGCATTTGTAGTAACTGTTAATGTTAAATTATTCCCTCCTGCTCCAGTAGTTGGTAAAACTTGAACAGTTGAAGGGTCATACCCTGTTCCAGCTGTTTGTACAGCTCCTAAAGTAGTTACAACACCTGCTTTTACTTCAGGTCCAGTTACTAAAGAATCAACTGGTGGTATTGTATCATCACTAATATTATCTATTATTAATTCGTTATTATTAGTAATTGATTGTGCTGCTAATGCTGTTGCAATTAAAATATTTTCACCTAATATTATTTGATAATTATCAACTGTTATGTCTGGAATTGAGTTAATAGATATAAATACATCTTCTCCAGGATGCATATCAAGATACTGTTTTTGACCTTGAGGATCTACTAAAATACTACCTGCAGGATCTTGATCTGTGTATGTGGTTGTATTGTTATAAACAACTCCTCTTATACTTGAAGATGCTTGTACTGTTACTGCAACACCAGGTGCAAGTGGGGTTGATGTAAAATTATAATCAACATATATAGGAGTTTGTACTGATTTTAAAGCATTTAAAAATGTGTTTTTAAATATAGCAGTACCACCTGTAAAAGCAGCTGATGAGATAGAATCTATGGTTGTTGTAGTTTGAACTGAAACTTGTGCTGTTGTTGTTGGTGTAGAAGCTCCAGGACCCAAATTAAGAGTATAACCATTAGTATAATTTCCATTTGCACCTGCAGTTGCTATGATTGAATTTACAGCACCAAAAATATTTGCACTATAATTAACTTGTAATCCACTAGCTGCTGTTGCATTACTACCACCACTAAAACCTTCTTGAGTACCAGTGTATGTAGTAGGTTGAAGTCCTGAAGAACCCAACTGATAACCACCTCCAGACAATGTTATTGTAACACCTGTAGGAGATCCAATAGTTTTTATAAAACCTCCATAAACTATTGTTGTATTTCCATCTGTTCCTCCATATAATTGTGTTAATATAACCTGATTAGTAGAAACTACTGCTGTTAAAGTTGGAGTTGTAGCACCACTACCCTGACCAAATTGTGAATTTATAGCGTCAGCAAGAGATTGTGCTTTAGTACTAGCATTAGTTGAAGTACCATCCCATAAAACATAACCTCCACTTTCTGCTGGGGTACCTGTAGTTGAAGAGCAATATTTTTTAGTTATTAAAGATCCATCACTAGGATCAATTGTTGTAATTTGTATAGCAAAATCATCACTATAAGGAGTACCTACTCCATTAGCTGCTTGATTACCAAGACCCATTGTAATTGTTGCTGTTCCTTGTCCTTGTATATTATTTGCATTTATTAAAACTATGTCTTTAGTAACATCTTCTAATGGTTCAGCTTCAAATATTGAAGTAAAATCAACTCCTGATACTCTAAATCTTAAATCAGTTGTTACTGTTCCTAGTGCTCCACCTGTTAAATCATCGGCTGCTATTACTATTATGTCTCCATTTACATATCCTGTTCCTTCTGCATTAGCTGTTACTGAAATAATTTGATTATTAAATCCTAAAACATCAAATGTAGCTCCTGTTCCGCTAATTGTTCCATTACCTGGTACTGTTATAGTTGGAGTTCCACCAACTGTAATAGCTGGTGTTGTTAAAAGTCCATTTGTAACAAGAATAGTTGTACCTGATGTAATTCTTCCTTGTGCTTTTAAAGCTAAATCATCACTTTCTAATGCAATTAAACCACCTCCTTCTTCTAATACATTATATTGATTGACACTTCCACCTGCTCCCCCACTAAAAGTTTGTACATCTGAAGATGAATAATATGTTTCTTGTTTTACAGGATCCCATAATTGATTTGTATTAACTGATCCTGTTAATTCTAAATTTTTAGCTGTTAATGCTTGGTTAAAAGGTGCGTAGGATTGTGTAGTAACTATATCAACTTGTGGCTCTCGGTATCTGCTACGTTCAAGCATATGTTGTTTAATTACAACTCCTGTAGACACACTTGTACGTACAGGTACATAATTTTTAATAGCTTGAAATAATGAATTATCAAAATATTTAATTAATCTTAAATAATCAGTTTGATTACGGTTTGTATATTTTTTAAAGTAAGCATCTGATATTTCTTGTAAACCTGGATAATAATCCTCTGATGATGATCTAAATCTAGGATCAGCAATTACTTCTTGTATAGCACCATAACCTAAAGCTTGAATTATATCATCATTTACTTCTTCAGTTGGTGAAAATGCTACTTCTAATAAATTAATATTATCAGTGTAACTTTGACTTATAGGTGGATCTTGTTGTATACTAACTCTATTTGATAATGTTGTACCAAAATTTAAATTAGTTGAATATTTTATTTTATTACTTACTCTATTTCTAATTCCTATTGAGGGTTGATCTAAAAAGTAAGTTTCTACATTTGTATTACTATAAGTTCTTGTTGATGCATTAGCATTATAAGTTACATCATAACTAGATGTTGGGTTAGAAATTGCACCAGGATTATAAAATGATGCTGTTATAGTTAAAGGTGATGAACCTGTAATTGCTGGATGTACAGATTCTATTTGCTCAATATACTGTGTTGTAAAAGAAGATGTAAATATATGCTCTAATTCATTTCCTAATGGAGCTCTAAAATTTATTATATCAAATGATGATTCTGATCCTGTTATATTATTACCTTCAATAGATTCAGGATTCATTACAGCATCATGAAATACAGATTGGCTTATATCATGTGAATAATATCTAAATTCTTGAAGTGATCCTGAAAAGTTTTTACCTGCATTTTGAACACCTTTAGCTCCTTGTGTAGAAGTTGTTCCAATACTACCTGTTGTTCCACTTGCTAATGTATTACCCCATCCACCTAAGTAAGCACCTGCTCCATATTGAGCTAAATCAAGTGAAAAATTATTCCATGATTCATTTATAGATGATGAGAAATTTCCACCTTGATTACTACTAATAGAAACTGATCCTGTAAATCCTATTTGATTACCATCAGCTCCATCATAAATTTTATTTGCTACAAATAGAGTATAGGTAGTATCACGAGTATTATCACCTACAACTGGGTGTGGATATTCTCCCCCAAAAAAGTTTCCTGGAAAAGATCTTTGGAAATGAACTGACCACCAACCTTTATCAAAAAATGGTAAATATATAGGATCTGACATTACTGTTCCTCCATCACCAAGATCTCCTTTTATAAAGAATCTCATTTCTCCATAATCTTTATAAGCACTTGAGTCTCCACCAAGATAAGTTGGACCAGTATTACCAGCTCCTGATCCTGATGTTGAACCTGTATAATATAATACAATACCCATATCAGCATCTGTAGCAGAATTTGTTGATTTTTTTATAAATAATGATTGTGAATCATAATTACCACCCCATGAAGAAGATGGATAACCTGTTGTTTTAAATCTAAATCCTATACCATCAGGTACAATTTGTTGAGCCCCTAAATTAGCATTAGCTACTGGGAATGTAGATGTACCACTCCAACCTTGTCCAAGTACAGAATCATTTAAATTATTTATTTGTTCTCCTGTTATTGTTATTACTGAATCAGTTGTATATCCATTACCTGTAAGATCAAATGGTGAAGATTCTATAGTTATTGTTGTAAGATTACCTCCAGCAGCAAATAATTTAATTGTTCCTCCAGTTCCCCCACCAGTTACAGTAAATTGATCTGTAATATTATAAGTACCATTACTAGTTCCATTACTACCACCATTTGCATAAGGAGCAGATGCTACTATAGAAGTAGTATCTACTAATTTATTATGTGAATGTACATAATTTCTTTGTAAAGGTTGCCATGGTATTCTTACAGAAGCACTTGCATAATTAGTTCCTGCTGGTGCAGGACTAAAAGCATAACTATATCTTTGATACCATAAATCATAATCATTTTCTTCATCTTTATTTTTACCTCCAAATTCATTTATTCTTAATATAGTATTTGGTATTCCCCAAATATTAATTAATTGTCTTAACCCTGAAATTGTACCTTTCTTTTTAACAAGATAAGACATATTATGATAAAGACGTTTAAATATTTCTTTACTTACTTTATCAATTGGATATGGAAATCCTAAACTTCTAAATGATTCTACATAATCTTCATCTGAATAAAAATCTTCCCAATAATTTCGTATTCCTCCTGGTCCATTGATAGCTATATAATGATTAATTAATTCACTACCTGTTGGGGGTACAAATAACCCATTATCATTACCAATTAATCCTATAAAATTATCTTGGTTATTATAATTATTTCCATACCCAGTGTAACCTAAAGATGTAATCACATCATCAGCTAATTGTAAAGGAACACCTTTATCAAATTGATTTGTTGTATTATTTTTCTCAGCAATAGCTTTTGTATATAACCAAACTTCATCAAAAGATTGTCCTATCATATTTACAAATTCTAAATAATTAGCATTTGAAGTATTATTTTTTATAAAATCAGGAATAGTATAATATAACCAATTTTGATTATTTTCATCATAAACTGAAGCTGATGCTTCTGTAGCTTGTATCCATGCTTGAGCATCTGCTGATTGTGTAGCTAATAATTGTAATGGGAATACTGTTCCTGTTTTAGGATAAGCATCTGACCCAGTATTATAATATTGATAATAATCAAAACCATCAAATGATACTATTTCATTTTCTATTTTTGTATATAAAGAAGCTATACTTTCTGATATTTGAACTACTCCTGGGTTTGAAGATGTAATTGAAGATAAAGCATTTAAATCAGCTTCATAAGCTTGTATTCTAGATACTTTTTCTACAAAGTTACTTACTCTTGATTTTGCAGAAGAAAAATTAACAAAATCATTAAAAGAAGCTGTAGAGTAATTAACATCTAAAGTTATTCCTTTTTGGTTTAATTTATATAATAATTGATCTTTTGAACCTGTAGATTTAGTTTCTAATAATGAATCTTTAGAACTATAAGTAGTAGAATCATTTACAAAATCATTTATTTTTAGATTTGAATTTGGTCCTTTTAAATAAGTTATATCATCTTGAGTAAAAGGATCATATGGGAATTCTACTAAATATGCCTGTGATTCTGCAGGTTTTGTAGCTACATAAAGTCTAGATGATATATCAAATTTAGATGGTAGAGCATCAACTAATTTTATTAAAATAGAAGTTTGACCTACAGTATTACCAGATTTAATTATATTGTCTTTATAAACTTGTTTACTAGTACCAGTATAGGTATCATCAAATTTAATATTAACCCCTATTTGATATTCATTTTGACCAAATGAAATATAAAATTCATCAAACATTGAGGTTGGTGCCTCTGGTGAGTTTAATGATAATCTCTTTTGTAAATCCACAAAAGTTTGCTTCATTACTCTAGTTGAAATTTTATTTGATTTAATTCTTATCTCAGTTCTATCTGATGATATTTCTGATATATAATATTCTGATGCTGGGGTTGATCCTAATTCATAATTAACAAAATTATAAACAGCATATAAATTACCGTTAGTATATCCTCTACTAAAAATATCATCTTCAGGAGTTAAATTAATAGTACTAGATTGTACAGATACTTTACCTGTTTTAAGATTTATTTTTGGGTTTGGGTTTGGATTTTCTGCTATAAAGTAATCAGTAAATTCATATTCTGATTTTAGAAGATTTTTATTAGAATCATATATATAAAATTCAATATTATTTAAATCTGGAGTAAATGAACCTTTAAATTCTTCAGTAGTAATAATACTATTACTTAATTCATAACCATCAACAAATAAAGTAGATGGATCAATTGGTGTTATTGATGATGAAATAGAATTTTTATTATACTCCATTATTGATTTGTTAGTTGTTCAGTTAAATTACTTATAGTTTGTTCAAACCCTGTTACTATATTTGCCATATCTGCTACTAATTCTAAATTTTGTGCTCTTAAATCTGTTATTTCTTGTGTTAATGCTTCTATTTCGTCTTGTTGTGCTATAAATTGTGTGTATTCAGTACTTCTTTCAATTAAAAATTTATGAGTATTTACATCTGGAGCACCTGGCTCTGTTCCTTTAGGTATTTGATAAAATAGTGTTTGGTATATAGTAAAAAAATCTCCTACAGTAGCCAAACTAGGATCAAAAAAACTATTATCAGTTTCATCTTGAGCAGATAATCCTAATTGAGTAAAATTAGTATTTATAGTATCATCAAATTCTGTCCTAACAAATGCTTCTCTTGTTAAATTTACTTGTTCTGTCCCTTCTGGGAGAGATTTAAGTACAGGAGATGTAAGTGCAGCTGATGTAGATGCAGATTTATTACTTATATTAGGTGTTACTTTTGCCATTACCCATTAATTACTTTAAACATTATATCTTCATCAAATACTTTTACTGTACCACCTACTGTGGATTTAATCAATATAGTATAATATCTTTCTGGTTCCAATCCAGCCATTTCTACATCAAAATAACTAGATATACTATCTGCACTTATTTTAGTGTATGGGTCTGAAAAAGGAACTACGTACTCATTTGTATCTGTATCTTTAATAGCATAAAATGATGAAGTATATGGTAAGTAATGGTTATTAGTATATAACGAAGCTGTTTGAAATACTACATCAGGATATTTTGGTATTGCTGATATTCTTAATCTAGGTACACTTTCTGAATAATATGTCCCTGCATTATTATAAATGTTAACAAATGATTCTTGTGTATTTAATACAGATTGATTAGTTGATCCTGTAGCAAAACAATAATCATTCCACATTAAATTTAATGCTGGTGGGTATATTGTATTAGTATCTATTGAAAAATATTTAAATGTTGACTGGAAATTTTTATTATTTACAAATTCTCTTGAACTTGATTGTTTAACTAAAAACCCATCATTAGGAAATCCTAAATTTCCACCACCTAGTGAATAAGTATACCATGTTTTTACTGTATTTGTTACGTCAATGTCTAAATCAATTCCTTGACCATACTTAAATATTTTTTCTTGTACTACATTTAATCCATAATTTGAACCTGTATACCAGTTTCCTCCAGCTCCACTTAAAGATCCTGACCAAGATGCTTCTGAATATGCTCCAAAACCATCAACTGCAGTAACTTTAAATTTTAAATCAGTTGTTACTGTTCCTATTGCCCCACCTGTTAAAGTAGCTGCTGGTATAGTAATTGTATCTCCAGGAATATATCCTGTTCCTCCTGTAGTACAAGTTACTGTTGTTATTGTAAATTGTGCTCCTGTTGTTGTTATTGTAAATTGTGCTCCTGTTCCTCCTCTACTTCCAACTCCTGCTATACCTGTTAATGAACCTACTTGAGTACCTACTGTTGTGGATATTATTTGTTGATCTGCAGATGTAGTCATAGCACCTGATGTCGCCCACTTTTCAGCTCCTTCTGCTACTGAACCTGAATAATTTCTAAATATCCAACTCACACCATCAGTTGTAGATGGTGAATTAGCAAATTTTCCTGTTCCCATATTCCAACTTCCTGATATAGGATATACTTTTAATGTTTGGTCCATTCCTAAACCTGTAACTACAGCAGCGTAATTATCCATTGTAATTTTATGTTCTACGGGTTCAAAATTTTGAGTTCCACTTGTACCATTTACTTTATCTAATTCAAAATAATAATCATCTGATCCATGGAATGACTGTGAAGGTATATATAATCTATCTGAAAATTTATATCCTTTACCTCTAGATAATTTAGGGTCATAACCTGCTATTAATGAAATAATTGGAAATACCCCCCAATCATCATCTAAATTACCAAACCCATTATTAAAATAAACATCATTATTTGCTATATTTTTTGTTACATTACTTGCTCCTAAAGTTAATGTTAAATCACCAACAGCACCTGTGAAGCCAGTTGCTATTAAAGCAGATTGTGGTATTGTTATTACATTACCTTCTACATATTGATTTCCAGAACCAAGACTTGGAATTGTTGCCACTGTTAAAGTACTGTTATCTACTTGTGCAGCAGTTAAAGTAAATGTAGCTGCTGATGAATTTTGTATAACATCTGTAGTTATAGTTACAATTGCATTTCCTGTACCACCTGGAAGAAATCCACCTGATCCTTGTAGTGTTGCTTCAGGAACTGTAATTATAGATCCATCTACATAGTTTCTACTATCTCCAAGTGTTAATGTAGTTGAAACTATATCTCCATTTACATCTGTTCTAAATTCAATAGTACCACCTTCTCCCCCACCAGTTACCATACCTGCTGTAATTGGAATTGCTGCTGATAATACATTACTACCATAACTAGTTCCTCCACCTGTTGGTACGGGTCCTACTCCTGTTATAAATAATCCTGTTCCTAAAGCACCTGCTGCTATTGTAACTACTTCTCCTGCATTATATCCTGTTCCTGCTGTTGTTACAGTTACTGGGGATGCTATTGTATTACCTGTTATTGTAACATCTGCTCTTCCATTATTACTGCTGGTACCTGTTAAAGTAACACCATTAATAATTCCATCTGGTCCACAGTTTGTAGGATTAGATGTTATAACAGGAAATAAATCTCCTATTACTAATGCTCCAACTCCAGCTTGTAATGATACTGATCCTCCATTACCTGTTTGTTGTGTTCCACCTGTTACAGTAACACCTGCTGCACTTAAATCTTGTTCAAATGGTCCAAATTGTCCACCCATTGCAGTTTTTGCAGCCCCTCCTGTTATACTAAGTACATCTTGACCTGCAACTAATCCACCTGATTCAAATTGTATACCTGCTGCTATTAAATCAGCAGCTAAAACTGTCATTGTTGCTGCATTAGATTCTCCATAAGAAGGAGTAGCACCTGTTTCAGCATCTGAACCAAATAATGAAGCTCCTGAAGTTAATGCTGTTGTCCCTACAATTGCATCTTCAAATCTATTATCTTTAACTACAAGTGTTACAGTTGCACCTTGTGTATCTGCTACTAAATTTCCTGTTGCGCCTCTATTAAATGCAAATGGACCATAATTACCGTCTGGAGCTGTCATATTAGATCCAGCATCAGCAGGTTGACCACCTGCATTACTTGTTGCTATTGATGCGCTTAAACTAACACCTGGTTTAAAGTATGCTGCTCCTGTTGATAAATAAAGTTGTAAACCTGTTCCACTTCCACCCGCATATATTGGTTCATTTGGATTTTGACTACCTGAGTATAATGGCTCTACTATAGCATCAAATTTATTTCTTGAACTTGTTGGATATGATAAACCTTTAGTTTCAAATCTTTGATATGATTCTGGTCTTACTAAGTATTCATCTTTAAGTACCATAACTCCAGCTGTAGTACCTGTAACTGAACCTGACACACTAGAGGTAACCCAAGTATCAATTTCATCTTGTGAAAATTTAAGCACATATCTACTAACTTGAGTAGGTAATGTGTTATTAACACTAGATTCTAATACCGTAGTAGCTTCTAATATTTCATCTAACCCTGTATTCATACTTTGGGATAGAGTATACATTGAAGCATCTTTTATAGGGAAAATTTTTCTATTTGCCATTTTTTAAATTATTATATTGGTACTACTTTACCTAGTATATCTTGGTTAGGATATTTAACTTCAAATATCATAGGGTCTATTGATGGATAAACTACTTCATTTATAGTTGCTGCTACTGTATCATAAGCAAAATCACTATATCCTAAACTTTCTCCTGTTAGGTTACTAATTGCTATATTTTTTACTATTTGTACTCCTGGTACTTTGCTTATTAAAATATATATATTTTGAAGTATGATAGGTTCATTTACTTGCCAATTATCTATATTAAAATAATCTTGTAATGCTGTTATAGCTAAAGTTAATGTTTCATTGCTATTAAAATTAGGGTTAACTACTATTTCAAAACTAACTTGTATGTTTATAATATAAGCATTTTTAATATTAATAGAATCATTAATCATTCTATATTCTGATAGATATGTTTGTAAATTTCTTTTTAAAGTATCAGAAGCTATTCTTAAATTTTTATTTTCATCATATGATAAAATATATAAATCTAATACTGATGGTAATTCACCTGATTGGTAATCTCCTATTTTGCAAGGTTGTGTATGAGCTTTGGCTATTACACCTAAATTAGAGGGCATTGATAATGTTCTAACTAAATAATCTTGTGCTGTAACTGTTCTTAATTGGTTTTGGAAATTGCCTAAAGCATTTTGTCTTACTTCTTCAACACTATCTCCATCATTACCGCCATCAGCTGCTAATGGGTTATTTGTTGCTAAAGAGTTAAAAATAGCATTTGCTAATGTTGTTGTTACTGCTGGTGTAGTAACAATAGGTTGGTTAACAAAACTAACATTTGTTGTATCAATAGCAGTTAATGAACCAGCTTCAACATTTGCTGCTTGACCTCCTCCTGTTAAATATCTTACTGTTAAAGTAGTATTATAAGGAGCAATACCATAAGTATTAGTAAATACAAAATTTACTGGTGAAAAAGCTGTTGTTAATTTTGTTTTTTCAAATGGTAATCCTAAACCTACATTATCTGGGTTAGGAATAATTTCTTCTGTATTAGATCTAGTACTCCCAGCTCCAAATTGCATTTGTAGTGAGCCTGAATCTATAAAACGAGCTGCAAATCTTCTTTGTACTTGTTTTAATTCTAATAAATAAGGTACTTCAGGATCTGATATAAAATTAGGATCATTAGTATTAGTATTTCTGATAGAATTATAAACATTTTCTTGAGCTAAATTAGGTACTTCATACCATTGGTTTCCATTAGTATCAAAACAATCTAGTATTCCTATAATTTGATTATCATTTATATTTACAGTATCAAATTTTTTAGCATTTGAAAAAGTAAAATCTATTGTATTAATAGTTGCTGAAATCGCTTTTCTTGATTTTTTTAGTAAATAATAAGTTGGATTACCATTAAATGTCTGATAAACGGATACAACTGTAGGGTCTAATGAACTAGATGCAGAAAAATCTACTACATCTTCTGTTAAAAATTGAATACTACTATTTTGGGTAGATGTAATTTGTGTATTTTCTGGTATTAATAAAGCATAATTGTAATCTGGAACATACACCCCATTATCTAATATAGCTGGTACTTGTTGAAAATAATCAATAATTGTAGATGCTGCTGTTGTTACTTTAGGAGTATAACCTAATGAATAAGCTAATGCATATAAATTTTGATTTTGTCTTGCTTTTTGTATATAAGTTTCTTGGACTTGATTATCTAAATATAAAGACATCACATCACCAACATAAGCTGCCATTTCGATAAATAACATTCCTGTTGAAGTTTCTGTAAAGTCATTATAGGTGTCAGGAAAATATGTTTTAGAGTATTGTATTAATTGTTCTCTAATTGAATTAAAATCCCTATCAGTATATCTTATGTCTCTTTTTAAATCAGCCATTATTCTAGTTCTATATTAAGTGTATCTGTTACCCCAAAATTTATTATCTGATATGTTAGGATAAAATTAATAGTATTTCTATCTTTATCGTTTTCAAATTTAATATCTTCTATTTTTACTGTTGGAAAAAATTGACCTATTTGATCTTGAATCATTACTAATAATTCACTTTGTGTGTTTTCTAATATCCCTTCAAACAATAAATTTCTTAAATCTCCCCCAAATAAAGGATTAAAAAGTCTTTCTCCTTTATTAGTTAATAAATAATTTAATAAATTAGCTTTTGTTTGTTCCCTTGTTGTGTATGTAGGAATAAACACAGCTGGTCCATCTATAGGAAAACCCCACCCTACTGCTACACTAGGAGTAAGATCAATTGGAAATTTATTATCTATTATTCTTGCCATTTTTTATTTTCCTGCCATTAAACCTGCTATTTGACTCATATCAACCTCTCCAGGAGGTAAAGTACCATTTGCTACATCCATACCAGCTTGTGGTTGAAATTGTTGTACACTATTAGTATTAAAAGCTGCTGTATCACCTAATATATTTTCATATGCTGCTCTTTTAGCTTCTGCAGTCATTGTTGGTGTTTGTGGAACTACTGGAGCTTTACTTTCCATTACTGGGGCTGTATGTGTTGGTTGAGTTATAACTTTTGGAGTTTTAACAGCTTCCAACAAAATTTCCTTCAATTCCTCTTGAATAGCCTCTCTAACGGCTTCTTTTATTATTGTTTTTAACGCTGATGTCTTCATTTTATTTATAAATATTAAATTTGTTTATTTTTATTAATCTCTTATTTCTAGTTTTGCATAATTAGTAGGATAATTAGAAGCCGGTCCACCTATTCCAGGATTACTATCAATTATTTCTAAATCATATGTATATGTTCCTAATATAGATAAAGAACCTACATTTTCATTTATTTCTTGACCCACACCAGCTAATTGAGATTCTTGTATTACTACTGTAACATCTTCATTATCCTGTCCTATTATTGAGGGAATAAGTGGTGTTCCTGTTCCTGGTGTTAACCATGATCCATTAGTATATTCTGTTCTATCCCCATACAATGACTCATACTGGGATATTAGTTGACCTAAAGCGTATGTAAACATATAAAGTACTGTTACTTTATCTCCAGTTTGACCATTTACATTTCTATCTAAATTTTCCCCAGAACTTTTTCGTCTAGCATTCCAATACATATTATGATTATTAAAATAACCATTATTAACATAGTATCTATCTACTCTTAAAATTCTTCTTATTTGGTTAAGACTATATCCAGCATCATTTTCTCTACTAAAACCATATAATTGTTTTGATAAATAGAGTAGATTTTCGTTATATAATAATTGTTGAGTCTTTCGAAAAATAATATTAACTGTATCCCTAAGTGATTGGGATCTGCTTTGATCTCCCCAATCATCACCCCATAATTTTCCCCCAAACCAATTTCCAGTGATGTATCTTAATCTCTGCACATAATTCAACCCAGCAAGTTCTCCTAGAAATTCATTATTAGGTTGGGCTGCTATTAAATTAGAAAATTCACCTGTTATTTCTTGGGATGCTATATAAATATCTTGTAGAGCATTTAATTGGGATTGACCATACTCTTCAACAAATTCATTAATAACGGATTGGTCAAATCCTTTTAATTTACCTGTAAAAGGGTTAACATCATCCTGTATAGCTGCTGATCTTTTAACTGTTAGTAAAGATTCTGTAAATCTTGGATTATTATCAACAGGACTTCCTGATCCCCCAAATGTTCTTAATCTTAAAGTAATTGGTTTATTAACTTGAATTACTCCAGATACTATATAAGATGAAATTTTTAAACCAGACCCAAATGCATATGATCCATCTTGAACTAATCTATCAACTCCATATTCAACATCAGTAGGTGAACTATTTAAATTAACATATAAATCACCATATCTTATATAATTAGGTAAAGGATTTGCATTTACTAAATCTTCAATACTATATCCTAAAGCGTCAGCATATGTTTGTATTTCTTCTTCTGATAAATTTCCAATATCAATAGCAGCATCTGATATAAATTGAATATTTTCTCTAAATTGAGGAGCTTCAAAAGATGTAATATTATTAGTATAAACATCAACTGCAAACTTTCCTTCTGCTACTAATATAGGTAAACTACTAGCATATGAATATGATCCTTCAGGTAAATCAGGATTTGTTGAAGGATTAATATTATATATAGTTACGGAACCTCCCCCACCAATACCATCATTAAACCCAGTAGAATTTGCTCTTGTCATGTTAATCCTTCTTGATGGAAAGAAATATGGATTATCAGGTTCATTTTCTAAAATAAAACGAAAATTTTTATAGAAAAAAGGATTCTCAGCATCAATTTTAAGTCTTGCTTCTAAATCATCACCTACAATTCCTTCAAAAAGATCAGCTTGAGCTAAGGTACCACTAATATTAGATAATAATTCAGCTTTAAGGGCATCTAAATCATCTTGGCTTACAAGTGGACATTGATCTTGGAGATCAACTACGGATTTAACCATAGTTAACAATTGTACAAAAGGATCTAATATTAAGTTTAAACTATTTAATGAAGAAATAGTTTGATTAATAGTACCTGTCATTATTGATAACGCATTAGGTATTGTCCTTAAATCTGAAGCTGCTGCTTTTACTAAGTCAGATAAACTTCCTAAAGTAGAAGAAAAAGTATTTAATACACCTGTTGGAATACCAATTCCAGGAGGGGCAGATACTGGTACTGCTAGAGCTTTTAAAAGTTCAATTATATTACTAGTAGCTTCAACTGAGTTAGCTATACCATTAGTACTTTCTTGTAATTTAATTATAGGGTTTGTTAAATTTAAAGTTTGTTGTTTTAATGCTTGAGTAGTTGTATATATATCTTCAATTTCAATTTTAGTTTCTTCAATTTTTCTTGTTGTTTCTTCTTTCTGTTCTGGGGTTAGAAGTGGAGCTGAACAAATTACTTCAGGTGTTAATAATTGACTAGTGTCTAAACTCGGACTTTCTCCTCTTAATACAGATCTAATATCTATAGGTAATAAAGTAGGATCTATTCCAGCTTCTTCAATAAGTTTTAAACCTTGGTCTATTACCTTATCTTCAATTTTTTTTATTTGTTTATCTAATTGTCCAGAATTTCTAGCTACTTTAACTACATTTCTAAATATTATTTTGGCTTGTGCTGACATTATTTAGTAGTTGTTGTTTTAGACTTATAATCTTTAATTTTACTTAACATATTAGCTGATGAATTAGCCAACTGAGATGCAGGTATTGCTAATCCTAATATAGGTGGTGATATATTACCTGGTCCCCCAATTGTGTTTTTTTCAAATATTGTTGCTAGAGAATTTAAATTAGTACACAATTCTTCAAAATCTTTTAAAAATGAATTTCCTAATATTACAGGTTCAGAAGCATTTTTATCACCTAGAGCTATACTTTTAGATTTTATTAATACAGAATTAGAATCAACATTAACACTATTTACACAGTTTAAATTAATTGAATTAAATGAACTTAATAATATAGAATCTGTTTTTGAATTTAATAATAATCTACCGGAATTTAAAATTATTTGTTCCCCACTATATTCATTAGGTGATGTTGGGGGTGTAAAATAAGATAAATAACTTGTAGATGATGCATTTATTGGAATTAATTGATTTGAAGTTAAATAAATACTTGAAGGATCGGTATTAATATCTTCTACTTGGGGTATCCAAGATTCAGTATCTTCTTCATGTTGTCCATTTCTTAAAATTGTTATAGGACTTCCTACATCACCAGTACTAGACCAAGGATTAGGAATAACACTATTTACAGTAGAACCAAACCTAAATGATTGTCCCCATCTACCTTCATATATTATGTCACCTTCAAAAGGTTGAAGTTTTCTAGTATCTATTTTTTCATTAAAGGTATCACCTAACTTTATTTCACTTCCAGATATAACTTGTCTTACATTTACTAATCCTCCTTCAATTTTTTGATAATCTTCTGTTTGTCCATCTGAACGTGGTGATGGATTAAGTGGATCTGGTATAGCATTATGGTGTATACTATTCCATATGTTAATAGGTTGGAAATAATAATCAGTTACACTATTTACATTAGATTGTACATTTGTATCTGGAAGTCTAATAACATATATAATTTCATTTTCTAATGGAACATTTGACATATTAGGAAATAAAGGTAGTGCAAATTTATCACCTGCAAAAGATTTTTCTGGATTAGGATTATTCAATGAAGTATAAAATACCCCTCCTATAGATTGATATTTTCCTTTGCTTAAAAAAATTTCAGGATAACTTTCACCTTCAAGTATAGCTTTTTTTACCCTTGCTGCTGATATACTAGGATTATTTTGAGAATTAACATTATTCCCAACACTATTATCATCTTGTTTATAATTGTAAGGCATTAATTATATTTTTAATCTTCTTTTTTATTTTGGATTTTTTCCATTTCCGCTAATAATGCTTCTTTTTCATCTTCTGTTATTCCTAACCCACCATCTTCATTAGAACTATTAACAGCTCTTTGAATAATAGTAGCCATTTTAATTAATGCATCATCATTTTTAACTCCTATTTCCATATACTCTTTTATTAAAGGTACTATTAAAGTAGCATCTCCAATTTCATTAACTAATGGTTTTAATTCTGATATTAATGCAGTTACCTGTTCTGATTTTTTCTTTTGGTTATTGTATATTTCTTCTAAGATGTCTGAAAATTTTTTATCCCCAAATATAATTGAATCTAATTGGCTCATAATTTTTGGTTATAAATATAAAAAAACTAAACCTTTGAGGTAGGATAATATCCTTGATCTAAATAAAATAAATATTTTTTCTTAAATATACCATATAAAATATTTGCAATTTTAGTAATTTTAGGTGTTTTAACATCAATCATTTCTCTAATATAAATGTAAAGTGCTTTTTTATTAAAAACATCAATAGCATCTCTCTTTCTAAACAATTCAAGTATAGCATCTGCTATCTTAGCATCATTACCTTTAGGAAATATTTCATATATTCTTTCTGTACATTCCTCTACATACTGATCTATAAAAATAGATAATTTATCTTCATATTTATATCCTTGATTAGATAACTCATCACCTTCAAATTCACCTTGTATTACTTTATCTACACTTTCATCCATCTTTTGAGATGAAATAAATCCTGGCTCTGATGAGTCTAAATTAGAATAATTAGCTAAATCTGTTATTTGTATGTTTTTAATTTTTTTACCATAATTTTTAGTATTATATACTATTAACCACCTTTTAACTATAGTACCAAAATAAGAATAAGCTTTAGCTCCGTTTGCTGGGTTAAATAAATGGATTTTAGATAATAAAAACACCATTAATTCATGTTGCAAATGTTCTAAATTTTCTACCTCTGTATAATAAAATTTA
>WLWE01000590.1_pt1 | contig 30769 bp, 43 predicted proteins | sample 6718301 | NCBI WGS metagenome assembly WLWE01 (sample SAMN12718691, study PRJNA515312) | sponge metagenome | isolation source: marine sponge | host: Mycale hentscheli | place: New Zealand: South Island, Marlborough, Capsize Point | collected 2003-05-01 | reverse complement strand
TACATGAACGGGATCTGCGAGCTAAACCACCAACCTTTTAATAGTGAAGAGAGAAGCGCTTACATCGAGAGTTACATCGACGCATCTACCTACCCGGTCAGCACAAGGCTGCGGGAGTCGATCAGGGATCGCTTAGAGATGATTCTTCAGATGGGGACTGAGGAGAGAGTCATCTTTCTTCTGAAGTCCTACATCGAGCGGAGATGGGGAGAGCGGTCCATCGACATCCGCCAGCGTGTCGCGACCCTCAACGGGCAACCGTACTCTGCAGCCGAGATAGCGTGGCAGCACAAGGGTGTGATGGTGATGGATGGCTTCGTCAAGACGATGATCGAGTACATCAGCGAAGGGAACTACGAAGATGTGTGGCTGACCATGAGCTACTTAAGTGAGGGGATTAAGTGGCAGGTCTCGTCTGACAATGTCTCGGCATGGTGGTGCGCGGAAGAGGGCCTGTGTTGGGGATCTCCAGAGTGGGCCGATGTGAAAGAGTGTGGACCCGAGTGGTGGGGATTTCCCCTCGCGGACCCCGGAGACCTCAGTGGAGACTTCATAGAGACCTTCCTTCCGGGTCCTGGGTTCATCCCCTCGATAGACGCTCTAAACATTTGGTAGTGGGGCACAGGGAGGCTAGGGACTGCCTAGTCTCCCTCCCATCAAAAGCGATAAAATAAAAAAAGATCCGCAATGGTTTGACACTATCCGCGAAAGCATTAGGATGGGTCTTACGGTAGCAATCAAGCTGCCACTTACCGAGAACACATAATGACGAAACCTAATGAGATCCAGATCACGAGTGGCCCCTGGTGGGTCCAGCCTGCGGGCGGAGAGTCTCAGCTTCTGATCGCTGCCGAAGGCGCGTATGGAGATATTGAGATCGCCCGAGTTTACTCTTGGGCTGAGTATGCCAAGGGGCCGCTTCCAGTAAAGGCGAACGCGAGATACATCGCTGCCGTTCCTGAGCTTGTCGCTGAGTTGAGGCGACTCACCCTGTCTCTTGAGGACAAGGGGGCCGATCCCGGCCTAGTCGAGCCTGCGCGGACGCTGCTCGATAGGCTCGACAGGGGAGGTGCGTGATGAGCAAGTCTTCGATCATGAAAAAGATTAGGGATGCAAAAAAGGCGCGCGGCTACGGAGGGCGAGGATACACGCTCAAAATCGTTTCAAGGGAGCACCCTGATGATGGGTTTATCGGGTTTGATTTGCGGTCATTCCCAGAGGGGACTGATATGTGGCACAGGCACCCCGTCAGCGATGTGATCGATCAGTTGCGAGGCGACGAGCTTCTGGATGTCTTTGTCTACAAGTACTTCGATGCGCGTACCCGAGACAACGTAGAGCTTTGGGATGACTTTGCAATTGACTTGAAGGGAGGTGCGTGATGGCAAAGGAGATCACTTACAAGCAAGCGCAGAAGATAATCGCCGCAGCCCGAAGAAGATACTCGTCCTCGACTTACAGGTTTAGTGGGCTTCCTGCCGAAAGCGAAGGAGACACCGAGTTCTGGAACTTGAGGGAGTTGGCGCAATGCGGGGTAGAGCGAGGTGGGCGGTGGTGTGTCTATGTCAGCGCCCGATACGGAGCAGAGCGGGACTGTATTGTGGGTCACTTCTACGTTGACTTTGACGCCGAAGAAGGAGGTGCGTGATGGAGTACGAAGCGAAGAAAGTACTAGAGTTGATCATAGAGATCGACAAGGCTCTGGAGTTTATCGCCTCGTCAGTTGATGAAGAGATGAGGTCCACAGCGGGAACACTGGTGGCAACGCCCCTCTACCTCTCGCAGCATGTGCTCACCAAGGCCCGAAACTTCCTCGCCAAAGAAGAGGGAGGTGCGTGATGAGACAGGCTGGAGCAAAAGGAACGAACTGGAAGAGCGAGGAGAGCATCCTTGCCCTGTGTCTCATCGATGAGTCGTCGCTCCACGAGCTTCGGAGCTACGGTCTGACTGCAGATCACTTCTTCGATCCCGGACATCGAGAGATCTACCGGGGGATGTTAGAGGACCTGCGACTGGGGATGGCACCAGACCTAGCCACTCTTCTAGACCGTCACGCCATGAAGTTGGGAGAAGGGAAGCCTTGGGCTGATGTCCAGGCTCTCACCTACACACTGGACAGGCTAGAGAAGGCAAGGCCCAGAAGGAACAACCTGAGAGGTCACACTGAGAAGGTCCTCGACAGTGCCAAGCGTAGAGCGCTCGTCCGCTCCTGCGACAGGATCTTAGCTCTGGCTGCAGACGACATCGGTACAGACGAGATCGTCAGAGAGGTTCAGCAAGCTGCCATCGCAGCCAACGTGAACACTGCAGGTACTGTGGACCTGATGACGATGGAGGACATCGCACGGCAAGCCTGTGAAAGAGCAGTGTCCGTTGCCAGGGGCGACGACGTAGACACCACTGTGCCTCTGGGGCTCCGAGACCTCGACGGCAAGTTCACCGCGAAGAAGGGGAACTACATTCTGATCGGGGCTCGACCCTCGATGGGGAAGACACACTTCCTCTTGTCGCTTGCAGAGCAGGTAGCTCGACGCTCAGGCTCAGTGCTCTTCTGCAGTGTCGAGATGGGGACGACAGCCATCGGTGACCGAATCTTCGCTCACGATGCAACAGGTGACTGGTCCGAGAACGAGGATGCTTGCGTCTACAGTGCCTCTCAGGTGATGAAGAGGTGGGAAGGTCTGCCCTTGCACCTCGACACGCAGTCCAGAGACCTAGGGAAGCTTCTGTCCTCCATCCGAGTCGCGAAGCAACGCTACGGCATCGTCTCGGCAATGGTGGACTACCTACAACTCATCAGGCTTCCACGGGGAACAAGCAGAGAGCAGGAGGTAGCCTCCGCATCCAGAGAGCCTGCAGCGCTCGCTCACGAGCTAGACATCGTGCTCTTCGTCGCTTGCCAGCTTAACCGGCAGCTTGAGAACAGACCCCTGAAAGACCGCAGACCCAGGATGTCTGACTTGCGGGAGTCTGGACAGTTGGAGCAAGACGCTGATGGGATCCTCTTTCTGTTCAGGGAGGCTGCATACAATCCCGGCTGCAACAATCCTGAGATCCTAGAGGTGGGGATTGCAAAGCAGAGAAACGGAAGAGCACCCCGGACATCCTTCTGCCACTACCAACCCGGTGACGGCTACGTCCGCAACCTAAGCCACGGTGACGAGATGCGAGCTAAAGCAGCATCTACGCGCCATAAGTAAAGGAGTCGGTGATGACCAACCCAGGACAATACCTGTCACACCTCACTGCTAGCTTTAAGCCGATGGGGATCTGCCAGAGATGGGGATGTTTGTTGCGAGTCGGTAAGGACTCGACATTCGGACCCGGACCTGTCTGTATCGTCTGCACGCAAAACCTTCGTTCAACCTCGTTCCCTAAGCACCTAGGAGCACCCAATGAAAACACTCAAGAGATTCAAAGACCGTCCCCACGTACTAACCAATACTGCTCTCGGCAGGATGCGATCCTGCGAGCGGAAGTATTACCTCCGAAACGTCGCGGGCCTGAAGTCGCCCTATAGGAGCGCTGCGCTAGGTATCGGCTCTGCCTTCCACGAGGGGCTCGACAAGCAGGACGAAGAGGCTGCAGCAAACTATCTGGCAAACGGTCCCTCTAACGGTTTCATAGACCCTAAGAGAGAGGAGCAGATCGTCGTCGCCCGAGAGATGGTGCGCGCGGCGCTCAACCGTTGGCTCGATTGGCCCGAGAACCGAGAGGTTCCATTCCGCATGCCGGTGTTCAGCCCGCAGGGTAGAGCGAGCCGCAACTACGACTTCGGCGGAGTGATCGACGGTTACCCATCGGATAACGTCCACAGCTTCTGGTACGACAAGATCGGGGAGTGGAAGACGACAGGGAGACTTTCCTCTGACTACATCCTAGGGCTGCAGACTAAGTCTCAGCCGAGTGCCTACTGCTACGCAGCGTCGAGGCTACTGGGCAGGCCCATCCGCACCGTCGTCTACCGCATCGTTCAGAAGCCGACCATCAAGCGACGGACGAAGCAGAAGCCCGAGAGCCTAGAGGAATACGCTCAGAGGCTCCGCGAGTACTACATCACTCGACCCGAGATGTTGTACGAAGAGTGGGTGACGAGGACTGATGAGCAGATCCTAGACTGGGAGTCAGAGATGTGGGAGGTATCCCTCCGCACCAACGACATCCGAAAGGGACGACGGTTCCCAATCATGAACGACTCAAGCTGCGCTCAGTTTGGTCGTTGCGAATATCTAGACCTCTGTGCGAGGTCTGTGACAGAGGAAGCCTTCGATGTCATCGAGGACTTCCACCCCGAACTAACAGCAGCAAAGAATGGAGCACAGCAATGAGCTTACTTCCAAAAGGTAAACATAAGCCCCGTGCAGGGATGAGCATGTCCCGGCATATGATTCAAGGATTCCCTGGAGCAGGGAAGACAACCTTCGCCAACACTTGGCCTAACCCGCTATTCCTAGCCACTGAGCCCGGTACGCACCTGATGGAGGCTGCGGAGGTCGAGGTCCGGTCCTGGGCTGACTTCAACGCGGTCCTCGATGAGTTGGAGTACACAAACCACAGCTACTCCACCATCGTCATCGACACCGTAGACAACCTCTACGCTCGATGTCTGGAGAAGGTCTGCACCGACCTAGGTGTGCAGCATGTGTCCGAAGCTCCCTACAAGGGGTGGGACATGTTGAAGCAGACTTGGACTAAGGGGATCCACCGGGCTGCAGCGCTCCGAGCTAAGGACGGGAGGAAGCTTTGTCCGCTCTTCATCGGTCACACCAAGCTTGAGCCTGTGCGAAAGAAGGTGGACGGTCGCATGATCGAGACCGGGCAGACGCTGCACCGCAGCAACCTACCGGGGTCTGGCAGAGGGATCCTCCACAGCGCTATCGACTTCCTCTACGGGATTGAACTCGCAGAGGACGGAACAAGGTGGTTGATCACACAACCTACCGACAACGGTGAGGCTCGATACGAGGCAAAAGGAAGAGGGACTCCGGGGCAGATGCTTCCGGTCAGGATCCCAATGACATTCGACGCACTAAAGGATGCGTTCGACACAACGTTCGGCTCAAGCCGAGAGGAGAAGTGAGATGAGTTACTGGGAAGGTGTAAGCACCGCACAGTCCAACGATGGACCGACTGAGCACATTAAGACGGACCCCACAGTCCCCCCTGGCTTCTATGTCTGCGAGGTCGTTGACTTCATGGCATTCAGCCGAGACGGATCACCGTGGAAGACTAAGTTCACCCTTCGCATCATCGAGGGAGCGCAGCGAGACAAGCACCTTGTTCGTTGGTCCGAGATGATTGCAGAGCGGAAGAGTGCCAACCTCGACCTGTTCAACAACACCCTGGGAGAGCTTCCTGCTTTCGATCCCGAGCATGGCTTTGCGGACATGTCTGCGCTGCAGTCTCGGATGAAGGGTGCCGTTGTGAAGGTGAAGACCGACACATGGAAGGGTCGAAACGGAAGCACCGGGCTCAACGTCTACATCAATCAACTTGTCAGCGCTGGTGGTTCGCAGAACGTTGCTCCCGAGGGCAACCCTGTCGGATACACCGAAGACGAAGCAATACCTTTCTAGGCTCGCGGCACAGTGTTCGTTAGTCACCTCTCGATGGCGTGTGCCGCGTCATTGTCGTCACCGAGTGCGGTGCTAGCCTATGAGCCCAAGGCGAAACCTCCACCTGCAAAAAGGTGGAGGCTGGGCTCACTTAATATTAACTGGAGAACATACGATGAGAGACTTTACCGAAGAAGCAATCGAGCTAGCTAGCAGCAATACCTTCCGGTGGTCGCCTGGAATGATGGCGATTGACGAGGACGGTGTTACTGACCGGGTACTTGAGGTGTTCCAACTTCCAGGCTTCGGAGAGATGATCCGATGCGAGCACATCACCTACCCCGCAACCCAGGTGGTCCCAGACCTTTCAGACCAAGTCACTAGAGCCGCTCTGATGGGCGTAGAGGTGTCTTGTGGGTGGGAGGCCGACGATGACTCACGATAACTGGCTAGACGCCCTAGAGGAGGCTGTCTCCGACGTTGAGTTTAATGGGAGGTGGGTCGAGCATGGCTTCGACTACGCCTACGGAAGCGAAGAGGGGTTCCAGTCCGAGATGGGTTACGAGATTGATGAGCACATCGAGATCGACATCGCCTGGACGAGCGAGGCCAGAGAGTGCTTCGAGGAGATGGAGTCCGACAGGACGATGACAAAGAAGGTCCCGTTCGATGGTGGAGGACTGGAGACGATCCTTGTCCGAGTCGAACTGATGACTTTGTCGGCTAAGAGGAACGGATGGTCCGGGTACAAGTGGACCGCAAAATACGCTGTGAGTAACTCATGATCGTTATTGGAATTGACCCTGGACCCGAGAAGTGCGGCTTCGTCGTCTACGACACCACAGAGCAGAAGGTCATCGAAAGTAAGAAGGACCTTCCGGTTGTCGAGGCTCTCTCTGGGCTCGACACCTATTGTGGGATGGCAGACCTCGTTGGGATCGAGCGAGTTCAGTCCTATGGGATCCCCGGCTCTACACTCCTGCGGACATCCGAAGTGGTGGGAATGCTCTATCAGTGCTCGATCTCCCTGAGAGTCCCTACAGTGCTCTTGTATCGCAGGGAGGTCTTGAGGGGCCTCGATGTGACTGGGAAGGGAAACAGGGACTCTCTTGTCCGCGAGAGGCTCATTGAGATGCACGGTGGCACTCGCAAACTAGCCCAGGGAACAAAGAAGGAGCAGGGTCCTCTCTACGGTGTCTCTTCACATGCTTGGTCTGCGCTCGCTGTTGCGATAGTCGCAGGCATGGAGGCGGGACGATGAGCGAGTTTCGCAGAAACGTTCTAGTGAAAGTCTATGCGGGTAATTTTGACGACAACGACCCGATGTGGATCAACCTAGGCAACGTAATCAACGTCACTACTTACTCTGGACACGGCAACGCAGAGATCGACTTTTCTGATGGAAGCACCATTTGGATAGCCGAATCCGCCGAAGAGTTTGTTGAGAGGATTAACGCTGGACGCTTAGATCCAGACCCTACCAAAGAAGAGCGAATCGCCGCGATGGTGAGGGACAGAGCATGAGCGCTACAAGCCGGGGAAAGAAGAGAAACGCACGAGACTTCTACGAGACCCCTGAGTGGGTGACGCATGGGTTGGTTCAGTCGGAGAGGCTCTTCCACCACCTCTACGAGCCTGCGTGCGGCACGGGGTCGATCCTTAGGGTCTTGTCGAAGTACGCAAAATCTAGCGGATCCGATATACACGAGGGATCTGTCGCAATCTGCAAAGAGAGCGGGCTAGACGCGGAGGTTCTGGACTTCCTGTCTGAAAAGACCCCCCCCTTCTTCGGAGACATCGTCATGAACCCGCCCTACAAGCACGCTGCAGAGTTTGTGAGGAGGGCTCTGGAGATGACCGAGAGCAAGATGAAGGTCTGTGCCCTGCTGCGGCTTAACTTCCTGGGAAGCTCTAGAAAGAGGCTCGACTTAGTGGGACCTCACTCTTGCCTCAAGGCTGTGCATGTCCTGTCGAAGAGACCGTCTTTTACTGGGGACGGTAGAACCGACGCTTGCGAGTACGCTTGGTTTGTATGGGAGAAGACTCATTCCGGCCCTTGTACTGTTTCAGTTCTTCCGGTTTTCTGATGAAGTAACCGAAGGCTGCTCCCTGACGCTTTGTCCGTGCCATCAATCCCATAGCGACTCGGTAACCATCCTTCCGCAAGATCCGTTGGATCCCCTCAAGGTCTGTGTAGTCTCTCTGGTTCCGCTTGTTTAAATAGGCCCAGGCGTTCACAGCAACCAAAGCGATCTCCATCGTGTCCACCGACTTGTAACGAAAGGGCTCCCACTCGTCTCCACCCTGAGCCATCGCGTGGTCGAGCCTCATCGTGTATTCGATCATCACGATCTGCTCTTGTTCTCTGGGACGCTTAAGCATGAAGATCTCCTCGTAGAGATCTACAACCACCTCACCCAACAGGTTCATCAGAGGACCCGGATGCTCGTGAAGCATCAGCGCTGCCCTGTAGCGACTGTAGATGCGGTTCTTGCGACGAGACCCTTTGCGCCAACTGGCTAGTCTACGCCACTTCTCTTTCGGTCTTCCCATGTCATCCCCAGGTGCTTGGAGACGGCAGAGACTACTTACTCTCTAGTCTCTTAATCCGCCTCTGTAGTCGGTAGCGAGCGGCCTTAGCCATTTTCGGGCCTCGCTCTTCTAGTTTCTGCTTAAGCTTGTCGAGACGCTTTCCTCGAAGCTTCTCCTTACGAGCGATACTTCTGTAGATCCCCATCGAAGCTAGGGCAACGAAGAAAATCACAATCCCATCCAAGGCCTCAAGTACGGGATCAGGGAGGTTGATCTGCTTATCTAGTCTGTAAGCAAGCTCTGCACAGTAAGCAGCATCCTGCTCGAAATGATTCAAATGCTCGACCTCTGGAGCAAGGTCCGAGATGACATCGACAAGCATTGCCATGACTGGGCCTGAGTGCGCGTTCAAAAAGTCTGCAGCCTCCTGCCGCTTTTCGATGCGCCGGTCTTTGCTACTCATCACCCGCCTCCTTCACTTCCTCGATAACTTCCGCAGCCTTCCGGCCCGACTTGATTACCTCAGCGGTGTCGATGAGACCCTGGGCTCCGACCATCGAGAGCACCATCGTGACGATAGCGTTAAGAGATTCGTCGCTAAGGTCCAGCCCGGTGAGGCTGGTGCCAGCAACAATGGTGACCGCGAAGACGGTGAGAATTAGCTTTCGACTAAGGAACTTTTCCATATTCATCCTAAGGGGCAGTGGTTGAGCGCAAGCATAGCAACTAGAACAAGGGCTATGGCAGCAAGTGTCAGGATGTCGTCCTGCTCGTCCCACTCACGCATAAAGTCGAACTCAGAACCACTGATCAAGGAGGGTGTACGTAAACGCTTTCTTCCAAGTAGGGTGAGTCTCGATCTGCTTGTTGACCAGCGACATCATGCTTCTAAACCCAGTGGTCGTAGCGTGCGACTGGCAGCCTGCTGACCACGCCCCGACATCGGATTCTTCGTCTCGGTCTCTCGTCTGGTCATAGGGGGTGCTTGACGAGGCATGGATGTTGATCCCGAAATAGCCTGACTCTTCGTCTACGTTGTGGTCGAGCACCTCGTCCCGGTTGTCGTCACGCCAGACCGTCACCGGACCATTGCGCTGACAGAGCGCGAGGTACTTCCCCGCGTGCATGTCCACGGTATAGACCCCGACATATTGCCCAGGAACAAGGATGGCTGTCCCTTTCACGTTGGCCGGGTGCTCTCGGTAGTAGAGGCTAGGGTCTGTGGTAGCTGCCCAGTAACGAACGTTCCACTGACCGTCCGCTTTGTAAGCACAGCCTAGAAGGTCGTCGTAGGTCCCCGAGACTCGGTCTGGAGAGCGGATGCCGAATAGGTTTAGGTTGTAGTCTCCGTTGGTGAAGACCTTGAGGCCCAGAGACTGGATCCTCTCTAGGACCGGAGGAAGCATTACCGACACTGCGCTCCGGTAGCTTGGCATATCGCTGCCAAGGACACGCTCTGGGACTTGATCTCGGACTTCATCTCAGCTTGCTCCCTGGCAATCGTTGAGAGTCGCTCCTCAGTCACCGGGTGGGCCTTCAAGGCGGAGTGGATAGCCAGCCCCGTCTTGACCTCTTCGACTTCAGCCTCTACGGCATCTGTCGAGTAAGTCAGGGTGGACACCATCACCCCAGCGCTGAAGACCAGAGGCGTCAACGCTAGGACAACCTTCAACTTGCTGTCGTTGCTGATCGTCACTCGACTACCTCGCCCGTCTCGGCGTTGATAGTGGCCGAAGCAACCAGCACGCCGCTCTCGCTGAAGAACGAAAACTGGATCGTCTCTTCGTCGGCGCTCACAAAGTGAGAGGCGGAATAGTAGTCACCCGAAGACAGCCCGAGGGCCGCGAGCGCCTGCGGGACGAGAAGCCAGATGGATCGTTGATCAATCATTTGATAAGCCTAAGAAAGCGCACCTTGTGGCATGTCATCGTAAACGCCGTGTTGCTCCAAGGCCCCTGAGCCATGATAGACAGGTAGCCGTCTGCGGCATCAGGCGAACCCTCAAGAGGGCCCATCGTCGGGCTTGGACCTTCAACAGGTTTAATCAATGACGAACCCCGCAGGCCGGACCATCCTGGGTTGGCTACGAGCGCGGCTCGTGGCTCTGGGAATGACCCTTGCCAGTCTGAGACCGCTCCTTCAACCACGCCTATTCGAGGCCCGACCACAAGCTCGAAGAACGAGGCGTCGGCTGGGTTCGTCTGGGTGTAGAATTCGTTCGCCTTGGTTATTAGTTCGACGCCCCGACCCGAGCTGAAGTACTTGGCCTGGGCCGCCATCCACTCATCTTGACTGGCTAGATGGCTATCACACGTGAGGCCATAGGCTTGGAAGTCGTCAGAGAGTGCCGTCCCCGAGGTGATGTGCGCCTGAATTGCAACGATGTCGTTGTAATAGTCGTAGCTTGGAATGATGTCCGCGATCTTTGGACCGAGTCGGGGGGCTCTGGTCACTCCGTTGTAGTAATCAGTGTTCGCGCTGCCGTCCGCAATTGCTGCGATCTGTAACCCGGACGAGTTGATCGCGAACGTCGAAGCGTAGGTGTCAAGATTGTTTGGCCCACACATCGCTTGCCACGAGACAGCACCCGAAGCCGCAGAGATCGTCACCGAGTCTGTCGGCGTTCCTGCGGCCAAGAAGTCGCGAGGGGTGAGCGTCGTGAAGTCAATCTCAGCCTCAACGCTCCACGCGGAGGAAGGAGCGGGGGTGCCTCCCGAACTAGGAGGTACGGAGACGGTGCTAGAGCCGCCCGGAACCGTGACAGTGTTTGCCATGAATCACTCCAGCCCTATCTTCTGGAAAGACAGGCTGAACGTGAACGCCTTGCCGGCCCCAGTTGCGTCCGACTGGACCGTGTAGCTTGGCTTTCCAAAGCATGGGATGGGGGCCGACTGAACGTCAACGGTCTTCGTCACCGAGGTGAAGTCAAGCTCGACTTGATAGAGGAGAAAGGATGTCGCCAGAGCTTCACCATCGTAGACCGATACCGTGACCTTCCCACCCGTCGAAGCCAGGGCAGCGCTCACGCCATGAATCAGGACGCCCGTGTCTCCGTAGGAGAGAGCGGAGGTTGCCCCAGGAACCGAGGCAGAGGTGGTGACCTGAGTTGCGGTAGCCGCAATGAAAAGAGGAAGCGATCTAGCCATTTCGAGTCTCCTGGCTTTGCTTAACAGTGCTCGCGTGCTGTTAAGAGGTGATGTCTATCGCATGGATAGCATAGGTTCCGACAAGTCCGGTAATGTTTCCACCCTGCTCAGACGCTGTTACGAAGGAGCCAGAGGACCACTTCTGTCGGGTCTTTCCGTTGGTTCCCTTGTCTTCGATGTTGTCGTAAGCACCAGCGCTTGTAACGTCTAGCTCGTGAAGCAGGTTGTTGGACGAGGTTGTGGCGTTGATTGCGGTGCCGATGTCCACGGTAGCGCTCTGCCCTGTAGTGACAAGGATCAGCACTCGATCAACAACTAGCGTTGACCCGAACGTGTTCTCCACCGCGAAGATCCCACCGGCAGTGCGGACAGTGGCGAGCGAACCCTGTATCCAGAACCCTGCACTTTTGCTCATGTCGTCGCGACCAATGCCGTTAGACTTAGAAGAGCCCGCCGCCTTGATCTGCAGCTTGCCCGTCGAACTGTTCACCTCGATGGTGTCAGCGTCCGCGCAGGTAGCAAGAAGAGCCTTGTCTCCAACCGACTGAGAGGTGATCTCACCACCAGTCTCGACAATAGTTAGATCGCCAATGTAGCTAATTCCGCCGGGCATGTTCGCTCCTACTCATCAGGTCGTTCGTTGTTCGCGTCACTGCTTCCTCGTGGGCGACTCGTGGGCGTACTATGATCGATGTGATAACTCGTTATTTGTACCTGCTGTAGGTCAAAGTCATACCTCATCTTTCTGACCATTCCCACATCAGAGTTGATTCCAATCATATCGTACTGGATTGCTTCACCAAGTTGCACCCGGAAAGAACGAACCCCGTGAGTGGCCTGTACGGTCCTCTGTGGCTGGGAGCGCTCCTCACCTATCTGCCACGCCGAAGAAGAGTTCCCCGCATCACCGTAGTGCTGCCAGTGCTTCATCTTCACATCGACGGTCACCACCTCCCCTTCTTTCGTTGGGAGTTGTTCAAAGGTGTCGTTGTGCCTGAACCTAGCCCGAGATATTTCCGGCATGAACTGAGGGACGGTGTTCGAGTCCCCTGACGGGATCGGATAAACGGTCGCCCCGATATAGCTGATCGTGTCAACCAACACCTCGTTTGCATACTTGCCGTCTGCGTCACTGTACTGAGCTACTGCTGGAGCGTCTGTCCTCGACATGTCCTCGACCCCGAAGATGTACTTGGGGGGAGTAGTGAAGCCTGACCTCCACACAGGGAACCATCTCCAGTCGTCAGCCACAGTGTCGTACTTCTGGGCGAAGTCGAACGGGAATGACCTAGCAAGCTCTCCGAACGCCTCACGAGCCGGAAGCGGCCTATCGGATATGTCTCTTGGAACAGTGCAGGCCATGTTCCCCCACGCCACTGGATCGGTGACTACCGGCGCGCTGTTCTTGAAGTCCGAGATCGAGTTCGTGCCCAGAACGTTACTTTTGTTGAGTAGCTCTGGTCTCGTGATCGTGTCTTCGATGATCGACCAAACCGTAGCCCGAACGGTAGACTGAACCTTCTTGTACACAGCCAAGCCATTAACAGGAGAGCCATTGAAGTCCAGCGGGGGTTGCGTGGTGTCGATCTGTCCCGCCCCAATGCCACTCACCCGAGCAACCACCTTCGGGAAGTTTCCTTCCCACCAACGAAACCCTAGGGGGTTCTGTGGGATAGATGGATCAGTGACAAGAGCCTCAAATCGGACACAGGTCCCGATGGGTCCTAGGTTTGGGTTCCTGTTCTCAAAGGTCTTTACGTTGGTGGTGCGAATAAAAGGAAGGGCGTCTTCGTGCTGCGCTGCCTCTGAGTTTTCAAACCAGATGTCGTCCACAAAGCAGTTGAACTGAGGAGAGACCCAGGCAAACACGTAGTGTCCCGCCGGGCCTCCGCTTGTCACCCTGCGACCATAGGGGACTACCTCTTTCCAAATCCAATTAGCGCTAGACGGACTTGAGTAGTTGGACTCAATGAGGGGACCATCTCCAAAGCTCAAACCAAGGTACTTGCCCGCATGCTCAGGGCTTAGGTACCACTGGTCTTTGGGATACCAAAACGCCCCTGTTGGGAGGGTGTTGAACCCATTGACTGTCATCGGGATCCGGCCCACAGGCCAAACGTCAGTCGCCAACAGAGGTGAGATGTCAACAACAATCTGGAACGAGTTAGCCCCTATCGAGCTAGGGTCTCGGTCAAAGGTCCCCCGACCCATGATCGCCGTGTCCCCGGTATCTAGGTCGTAAGTCCAGATCCGACACTGCCTCCCACGCCACCGACCGAAGACGATGTCTCTCCTTAGATCTCCAGCCACAGGAACAGAGGCCTGAGACCCGCCAGAGATGTCCACGGTGAAAGAGAGATCAGAGATCGACCCGATGGTCTGGTCAATGTTCCCCATAGTCAGGTCGAGAGAGCACCGATTAAGTCGAGCCTCCCAGACGCAGGTAATAGGAACCCTGTCCCCAGAGTGGACCGGAACAGGAACAGAGAGGCCACTACCTACCCGTGCCTTGGGGCCGCACCAATGGACCATCCGCTCCACACCATTCTCATCGTGGTAGCTACCCTCAAAGAGGTAGGCGAGATTTAGCGCTCGCTCTCTGGTGGTCCAATCAATCGGCATCAGCGCAACTGCTCAATCCGAAGCGAGCCCGACATGTAGTCCGCACTCTCTCCAACGAAGGTATCGAGGGAGTACTCCTGCAGTGCTCCCCAAACCAAGAACCCCTTATCGGCCTCATTCATCGCGTAGACAGAACCACTAGTGATGTCGTCCCACCTCAGAGCCCACAGGAGGCCGTCAGCTTTGCCGTGACGCACCACCCCTTGCACTACCGTCTGATAGTCAGCCGCTCCCCATGAATCGAAGGTCAGAGGAACGTTCCATCTCCGCAGTTGGGTGACCGGGTAGTAGTTGTTGATCCCTAGGCCCCTCTGGGGTTGCTGCATCCCGTGCCCAGCCAAGGTGGTGACTGTGCGTGTTCCGCTCCAAGTGCGATTGAATGCCTTGCAAAGACCTACCTTATGCCTCTGCACTTCATCCTGATGCCTCCACACCCACAACCAGTAGCGCTCCGTCGCTCCGTTTGCTCCGTTGTGCGCGAGGCGAATCTGGTTCTCTGGATAAATAGGAGCGGGCGAGAACGTTAGGCTGGTGCTGGCTGAGGAGGCCCAGGTTTGGACATCAAAGGCCAGTTGGGTGTTGTTTCCATACACCTTGACGGACGTTCCTAGGGCTGCGTCGTCCACCCCACCAGACACATCTACTTCGCACATCCACGCATAAAGGTCTCTACTGATGTCTCCCTTGTCGAAGAGGATCATCGTCGTAGTGTCGTATCGATACTCGGCAGCGGTCGCTGGGGCAGGAGGAGTCCCGCCTCCCGCGAGTTGATCCGCAGAGTCATCAAAGCCCATCTCTTTGGCTAGGCTTGTTCCAGTGCCGTCGCTGCCATGCGTTCCGGTCTTCCAGCGAAACAAGACAGCCCCCGTTCCCGTCCTCGTGAACCTGAACCTTCCCTGCGAGGTGTACTCACAAGACCAAGCTGTGTAGGGGCCGGATGCCTGCAGTAGGGAGGTAATGGTCGCGGCTAGTTGGTCTGCAGAGTAGAGGCCCGTTGGCACCGTGTAGGTGGTAGCCACAGCGGGCAACGGAGATCCACTGATTTGGATGTACTTGTTGCTGTCGTCCACCGTGAACAGGCCCATACCCCTGCTTTGGGCGACGGTGTCTGCTCCCGTGATCCACCGTACTCTCGGCCTAGGGTCTGACACGTTGGTGTCGTAGTTCCCGTCTTGGGAGGGAGTGGCTCCGTAGTTGCTGTGGTTTACGATTTTCCCGTTGAACTTATCGGTGAGGAAGAATGCGGTAAGCATCAGACGTACTCCTGTCGGACTCGGTTGCCGTAGGCTAGACCGCGCTCTTGTTGGCGAATGAGATAGTTGTCAACAGACTCTCCGAGCACCCGACCGTCAAGCTCGACCGTGGTTCTGATGCTCCGCTCTCCACCACCACCCTGCATCTGAGACTTCTGCATTGCGAGCATCTCTGTGATGTGCTTGGTGCCTACGGGGTCGAGCAGAGTCTCATCGTTCCGCATGACGATGGCAGAGTGGTTGTTGAGGCCCGCGCTCTTGAGCATGTCAGAGGTGATTCCCGCGTCACCGATACCCTTGATGCTTGTGCCAATGATGGTCGCTATCTCTGCCGCGCCTGTAGCACCAGCAGCGATCATTGGGATGATGTTGCCGGGGGGCGGGGCGGAAATTGAAGCCTGAGTGACTGCCAGCGCTGTGTTAACAGTCGCCGTGGCAAGCGCAAAAGCTTGGGAGATTTGGAACAAAGCCATTGCATGCTTCTTAGCATTCTCGTCTCCACCCTCGTAAGCTTGCATTGCAATCGAAGACAGCGCTGAGAAAACGTCTCCAACAGCGGCGGCAGCCTCTGAGTAGGAAGCGACGACAGCCATGTTTTGATTCAGCACACTCCGGTGTATCTCGTCTGAAGCAAGCTGAACATCTCTGTCCATGTGAAGTCGAGAATCCGCGACATCTTGGTGGTGCCGCATCATGTTCTCTGCGGTTCTTCCTGACATGTCGAGCATTTCTTGCGACTTCAACACCCGCGCATCGTGCTCCTCTTGTGCCGCTCGCTTGATCTCAGCCAAAGACCTGTCTTGGTACTCTTGTTCACCAATAAGTCGGTTTTCAAAAAGACGGCTTAACCTACCAAGATCGTCCTTCTCGAACGTGTTCTGATAGTCATCGTATACCTTGGTGATGTAGTCAAAATACTCTTTGAGTACCTTGGACTCTTCCTTCAGAAGGGCAATGGTCCGCTTCGTTTCGGCGTTACCTGCTTTCCTTGCGGCGGTCTCAGCGTTCCTCGTGTCTAAGATTGACGACAGGAGCCTTTTTATTAGATCCCCGTCCTTTACCTCTTTTTTGTTGTTTTTAAGTTGTTTTTGCTGCTCCTCGCGAAGGGCTGAGTACGCCGTCCGCTGTGTGTCTAGGTTTCTGTTTGCGCGAGTGAGTTGTTCGTTGAGGAGGGCAAGAGCGTCCGCTCTGGTTTTAATGCTACCGTCATAGAGGTCGACGGCCTCAAGGTTTTTCTTAATGTGCCCGGTCCTTACCCCCGCGATGGCTGTTGTAAGTGCCGTGACTCGGTCCTCGCTGGAGGAGATCTGAGTCTCTACTTGCCGCAAGTCTCCAACCAGCGTGTCCGAGAACTCTCCCACAGCAGTCCTCGTCCCAAGGATTGACTCTGTGAGGTAAAGAAACGTGTCCGCAAGGTTAACCACCTTGACGAAAAACCGACCAATCGCCTCTCCGTCCAAGGCAACGATAAACTTAGTTATCTCTTGCATTGATCCAGTTAGGGCTGGAATCAGGTGGGTACCTATCTCAATCCAAAGACCCCGAGTGGCAAACTTCATGTCTGCCTGAGCATCAACAAACAATTCAGAAGAAGCCAACAACTCATCGCTCATAATAGCGTCAAGGTCTTCAAGAACCTTCTTCATGTCAGTGACGCCACGGGCACCGCTAGACATCATGTTGGCTAGGTTTGTTCCAGACCTTCCCAGCAACAGCATCATTGAGCCTGTTCGCTCTGCGCTTGGACCCATTGCCGCAAAGGTGTCGGAAAGCTCAAGGAAGACATCGTTAACGTCGCGAAGAACCCCCTCGTCTGTCAACAACTCAACACCCATAGCCTCAAAAGTATCCGCGATCTGTCGAGACCCGTTTCGGGCATCGAGCATTACTCGGCCAAGCTTCTTAAGTCCGTTAGAGACAGAGGCTATTGATGTTCCGCTTCGCTCTGCGGCAAACTCAAACACTTGGTATTGCTCTGCGGTAACACCAACCATCCTGGCCTGCTTCGCCATTCGGTCACCTAGCTTCGCAAGCTCAGTACCTGACTGCTTAAAGGACACTGTCGCCGCCCTCGACGCCAAGTTCAGAGCCGCATACGCAGCGGTAGCCGCAGCCGCGCCTACCGCAAGCGACTTCATGCTTACCCCTGTCTTCTTAGACTGCCTTCCGACTCGCTTTAGACCCGAGACAGCCCTCTTTACGTCCGCTCCAATCTTGATGTTCATTTGTTACGTCTCCTGGCGCGCTCTGACTCGACCTCTGCGTAGTGAGCAGAGACGAGTTGTGATTCGTTGTCGATAATACCTATCGCATCGAGCAAACGTGCGTCTTGTTGAGACAGCGGGCCGTCTTCAGGAAGTCCCTTAAAGCGAGACCAAGCGCTCCACTGATGGATAGCAGACCAGATCCAAGGATCGCACTCCTTCAGGGGGCACCGAGAGATCTTACGATCTACGGGGTGACACCCTGTTGGGCGAGACTTCGGGAGCTTCACCGGAGTCCTGAAGCGGTAGCGCCCCTTGTCGTCTGGATCTCCGTCCTTACAGCGCTTGCCACCACAGGCACCCCAGAGCTTGCATCCTGTCCAGCCGCTCTTCGACCAGAGTTCAGCCTCTTCTGGGGTGGGCTCGTTCCGAGAGACGTATTGGAAGGCGGCCCTTAGCTTTTTCCCTCGTCCTCGCTCACCGAGCCCTCCTCGATGATGTGAAGGCAGAGGTCCGCAGCTAGATCCTCCAACTGGATCAATGCTTCGAGCAGTTCGTCTCTCGACGGAACCTCGTCGTTGATTGTCAGGTCTCGACATCCAACCACCAAGTCCCTCATCAGGTCTGCCCGGAAACGAGACATCATCTCGTTGGCTTCCTGTTGCGATGCGACGACTCCCTCGATAGCTCCCTCTGACAATTCCTCTGGATCGCCTTGAGTAGCCTCTGAGAGACCGCTGACTGCCTTCTGGATCCGAAGAGACAACTCTAGGTGCCTCGTCCTCCAGCCGTGGGTTATAGGACGGAACAAGATGACCGCAGTGTCTCCACTTGCGTCCTCCATCTTGAACTCTCGGACATTCCATCTATTTAATTCCACCGTGGTGCTCCGGTGTTAGTGGTTAAGGTCAGCCGACCATCAAGTAAATCTCTGTCTCTGCAGCGGTTCCTCTGGCCTGACCTGTCATCGAAACGGTGACCTCGTCGCCGCCCCGGTCCATGTCGGGCTCCTCGAACTGGAAGGTGGGAAGCTCGACGCCCAGGATTCCACCCTCTGCCTCACCTTGCTGGGCAAGAATGCCTGCTGCCATCCTAGACCGTCCAACCATCGCTGAGATCATAGTCGAGTTGTAGAAAGACCACCCGTCGAGGGTTGCCGTCACGTTCCGCATTCCACCGACATAGCCGTCTACGACATAGGCGTCACCGTGGACGTTCTCTCGGTAGATGATGCCCTGGTCAACTTCGATGCTGATAGTGCCGGCCTCAAAAGCCTCTCCACCAACCATAAGCTGACCCGAGGTCGCCGGAATCGGAGTTCCTGCGTAGCTTCCCGTTGGACGGTAGGGATACATCAGCGAGCCGTTAGTGTGAGTGGCTGCGGGACCGCCGAGGCCCGTAGACCCTCTAGTAGCTACTGTCACCGAGTTGCCTGACACGTTGATGACCTTAAAGACCTCCGAATCAATCTGGAAGTAGTACGGGGTCGTTCCGGTGGCGTCAGACGGGATAGCCATCCCATCGGAAACAGTAAACACAACGTCCGACGCATCTAGATCGGGGCCACCCGTGTTGAGCGTGGTCTGAACCATTCGATTGTCCTGTCGTCCCGTGCCACTGAACGTAATGCGCGCAGCCTCGTCGCCACCCATCGAAATGCTCTGGCTTCCGATGACTCCACCGATGACCCTGTCAGCGCTGTTGTTGTTCATGGCCCAGAGAGTCAGAGCGTCTGGAACGGTATCCTTAGCGTCCTTCGGCTTGTACATAATCGCACCGCGAACAATCGATCCGTTATCAGGAACGATCTGCAGTTCAGGACTGACTGTAATGTCGGTTCCAACCGTATCGACGCCCGTGACGCGACGGATCTGAAAAGACCCACTTCCGTTCGACGTTTCGATAATCACAGCGTCCCCAACCGAGATCCCCGCAGAGTTAGCAAGGTCAACCCGACTAGCTGTGCTCGCCCCGCCACTGACGGTCTTGTCTACTGAAGAGGCGATGTTTGACACTTGCTGCCATCCACCACTGGTGAGGAGGTCTGCCCAGTCTGGAGCAGTGCCGCGATCAGCAACGTAGGCGTAGCACTCAAGGCTGAACTCCGCTGTACGCTTCTGGTCGATGATCCCGAGAGCGGTCGAAGTGCCTCTCTTGTCCGCAAACATAGCGAACGGAGACTTGCCGTTCACTGATGCCGTGATGACTCGAACCGCATCCGCAGCAACTGGGTAATCCTCCGCAGCCTCCTTGAAAGTGGTCTGCGGATCTGCGAAGAGGACTAGGTCTCTTCCGATGTCTGTTGATGGTCCGGTCATCTTAATAATCCTCCTGCAGTCGAACGAGATACGTCGTCCGTAGCATCATGTTAGGCGTCGAAGCCTGAATCTCAGGATCGAATGCCAAGTCATTGGTTTCGATAGTACAGCGAATCACGCGCCCTGTGGCGACAGATCCACCGTTGGATAGAGTCCACCCCTGCCGGCCCATTGGAAGCCGACGAAGGAAGATTTTAGTAAGAGCGTCTCGGTAACGACACATCGCAAGACCTACGTCTGACTCACTGCCGTTGATGTTGAGGTCGAGGACGATGATGCGGGTCTCCAGCGAGACGTTGATCATCCTAGAGTTAGGCTCTTGCTCCGCTGTGTCCGAGTTGTAGATCGTACACATGTGAGGGAACTGTCGAGACTGCAGACCCTTCGGATAGAACTTCTCGAACTGGGAGATGTCAGGAAGCTCTGCAGTCGAGAGCCCCTTCTCCGAACGCATGGTGGAGAGTTGCGTGTTGAGCCCATAGTCCGAGTTGGTCAAGAACTCGTTCATTGCCTCGACGGCAGCTTCGGCACCGTAATAAGCCATGACCTATCTCCAAGTGCCCTTGATCATCGTCTTGATGGTCTTCCTTGCTCCAGCTTCACTCTCGGCGTGCTTCTTGGTGAACCGCTTCTCGATCTCTTTGCTGAACGCCCTGCGGCGAGCCAAGACGATGTGGGCCTGCATGATCTGCGATGCTGCCCAACCGAAAGTCTCGCCCCGGTCTTTAACGTTCAGGTCTGCACGGATGGGTGGTCGAGCTTGCTTGTTCTCCGGGGCTCGCCCTCCACGCCAAGCCTGATAAGCAGGACCCTGCCCTATCCCGCTCTTGTTGCCCTGATGAGCCTTTGCGTAGGTGTATATCTCGCGACCATCCTTGCCGGTCACACCCTTCTTAATTCCGATCTCCATGCTCTTACGGTTGCGACGGAACAAAGAACCCTGGCCGCCCGATGTCAGAGCGCCATAGAGCACCCTATCCCGCTGCATAATCAGGCGACCAGGGTATTTCGCGCTCTTCCAGCCGCTATAGGACTTGTGCTCCTTGTAGCGCCAATACTCTCGCTGACTAAGTTCAGCAAACTTAGGCCCGGTGGTCTGACCCTCACTGTCGAAGTGCTGGCGCTCGTGGCTATGGAATAGCCTACGCATGTCGGTCCACGCTCGACGCCAGTCCTTGACCTCCTTAGCCCACTCATCGAATGCGAGAGTGAACTTGCGAGGGCTGGGAGCCATCTCGACTGTAAATCTCACAGGTCATCCCCATCCTGAAAGGAAGGAGGAGCAGCGTACTGTCGGTCGCCCGTGCCCGGCGTGTAGTCGAAGTCAGGGTCAGAGTCCTGAGTCCAGTTCGACTTAGCCCAGATAGAGGGACCTGTCGTCGCGCCAGAGGCTCCGTTGGCTATCAGGAATGTCCTTTGATCCCACAGTTGCTCCAAGAGCATGTTGCCCCGAGCAATCAACCCGTCTGCAGTGGCCTTGCCGTCTGCCCCGATTGATCCCTTGGCTAGGAGGATGTTCCCACTAGCAAGGAACATCTCAGCGCTCTGAGCCGTGTTCTCGGCAATGGATGCAGCGGTGAACGTGTCGGCCATGCCCGCAGCGATAAAGGCGAGGCGTACTTGCGTGTACACCTTCGTCCAAATCACATTGGCCTGAGTCAGGGTAGGCGTAGTGCTTGAGCTTAAGGTCCCAAGTTGAGGAGCCATGCTCGTGGCAGTCGCGAGGTCAGCGTTGTATGCCACGAGGAGACTCCTTAGTCAGCGGCTTCGGCCTTAGCCTTCTTCTTCGGTGCGGACTTCTTAGGAGCCTCTACCCACCCCTTGCGGAGCATGCGGGCAGCGTTGTCCTCGTCTACTTCGATCTTGTCGCCGGGCTTATGCTCGACACCGTCGATCTCGCAGGCGCACTTCAGAATCAGCTTAGGCATCTTCCGCCTCCAGTTCACCGATGCGCTCTTCGATCATGTCCTTGCCACCCTTGCGACCATCCGCAGCGTGCATCTCCAGAAGGAGGTCCATGCTGTCGATGTCCTTCAACACATTAGGAAGAAGGCGCAGGGGAACGTTGGTGATCGAAGAAGCGTCCGATGCGTCAAAACCAGAGACTGCAGTTGCACGAGTCTGAGCTACAGGCTCAGGACGAACAACCACCTTCTCTTCGATGAGTCGAATGACACCAGAGTCGAGGAGACTGGGGCTCTCCTCAATCTCTGGGACAATCGATCCAGCGGGGTACATGACCCCGTTGCAAATTAATGCTCTGCCTTCGTTTACTTCGTACATGAGGGGTGCTCCTCTAATTCAGTTAGGACAGGTCGCAGTTACGCGCAGTAAGACCAATTAGTTCCGTCACAAACAATAAACGCTGCATCTTCAGGATCAATCTCAATCGGCTGGGGAAACGCTGCCCCCGTCGAATCGTGAATGTTCAGCTTGTAGTCAGCGGGAGCTAGGTTCTCAATTCTGAAAAACAGACCCTGAGAAGCGCTCGCTAGCGGCATGTTTACCTGCCGATGAGCACCGTCTGGGTCTAACATCTGAAACTGAGCGTCTTGGGGGGTCAAGACCTTGGTCCCAGACAGCGTCTCTTCGTTAAACCCTAGGCGAACCCGGAGACCATTCTCCGGGTTGCTGGGTACACCTTTGTATAAGAGAGTCATGACGACCTCCTACGATACAACGGTGGTGAACAGGTAGCCGAGGTCCGTAGTCGGAGCCGCGAACTGGTCGTTCCAGGTCATGTCAATCTGCTCGACGTAGGGCGTTGGCTCCCAGCGACGAACCGCACCGTCCGAGGAACCCTGGAAACGCCACCGCTGGAGGCAAGACTGGGGAGTCATCGGAGAGGGGGAGGTGCGCAGCTTCGCAAACAAGAGGCTCTTGCCCCAGATGTAGTCGTTGCTTGCAGTCTGTCCCTCGACGGCAGTGTTGGCGACAGCCTTACCGACGTAGATGGTCTCGACATCGAGAGCACGAGCCAAGTCTTCGTTGGTCAGGAGACCGACGCGACTGCTGGTACGCGAGCAATATTCGAGGATCAACGGATGAGTTCTTAGAGCGCGGTAGACCTCGTAGCCCATGATGGCGACATCAGGAACCTCGCCGCTGTTCTTGATGACCGTGTCGCGAGCCGTCTGGGCTGTGCTAATCGGGTCAGAAGCAGCGTTGTCGAAGCGGTCAGCACCAGCGAGAGCGGCAGTCTTACCAGCGAAGACCGTACCCGAGAAGGCGATTGCAGCAGCAGCGCGCTCTCGGTTAATCATGCACTCGCGAGCGAGGACTGCAGTGTTTGCCTGTCGCAGGTTCAGGCCGTTCCCCTGAGCGTATGCCTCAGAGGTCTTGCTGATCTGAACACCGAGACCGTTAGCGTCCACTTCCCAGCCATCGACCTTGCTTACGGAGGTGCTGATGCGGAGAGGCGAAGCCTGCCCGTCAGCAATCACCATATCGTGGCCGGGAGAAGCGGAAGCGAAGCCACCGTCTACGTTGTAGAACTTTCCGGTCTTGGTGGGGACATCGACACTGGGGAAGATGTCATCACAGATAAAGCTGCCGAGAGAAGGACCGAGAAGCCGAGCATAACGCTGCAGCATCTGGTCATGCACCATCTGATGTAAATTTGCCATTTTAAAGGTCTCCTAATTCAGCCGTTAGACTGAGAGGTAAGAAGGCGACCAGAGGAAGGCTCCGATGTCACCGTTAGCGTAAGTCTCAAGAGCGATTCCAAAAGCGTGCGAGTTGGTTCCGCCAGCATGAGCACCAGCAACTGCCACAGCCTGTCCATTGGCATCCGAGCCAGCGAGGTTCCCTGCAGTGATTGCTCCACCGCACTTCACCTTGATGATGCCGCCAATTTGAACAGGAAGAAACACAGCGTCTGTGGTTCCGTCTGCAACGTCGTTGGTCAGCGCTCCGATGGGCAGATCGTGCTGCGCAGTCAGGTCCATGTCATTGTCGCCCACAGGCTTGACGAGATGCCACGCTTTCGCGGACATGTCGGCGTCAGTGCGCCGAGTAAGAATCGAGGGATCAAAAGGTACAGACATCTTACAGTCTCCTAGGAGTCGAGGTTCTCGGCCTCATAGGCCGCGAGCTTGGTGGAATCGGAAAGGACAACCTGCATCGCACGAGCGAATGCTGCTGCCGGGTCAAGACCTTCTTCTTCGGAGAGCTTCTCTGCGAGAGCGTTGCACTCAGCCGACACGGTGTGCCGCTGAACTCGCTCTGCATCGGTGCCAGCCTTACCCACTTCGGTCACGCCGATGCGGTTCAGGAAGTAGGCCCGGTTAGCTCGATCCTCACCGCAGTGGGTGTAGATGTCGAGGTAGTCGTCGCGCTCCGAAGCAGCGATGCGACCATCAGCACAGGCCCGATCAAGCATGCGCTCAATCTCTTTACCCTCAAGCTCTTCAAACTTGGCTTTGATGGTGTCTCGGTCTTCGGTGACCGTGTCGAGAGCCTCAGAAAGCGAGTCAGCCTTAGCTGCGCGCTCTCGGAGAGACTCGATCTCAGCGAGAATCTCGGTCTCTGTGACGCTTTCGCCCAGAGAAAGAGCTTGCGAAATTTTCGATGTACCCATGTCTGGATTCCTCTTTTCAGATGCTGCCACTGGCTGCATGCCAGCGACGAAAGGTTCATTAGTGAGAGTGCCGCCGATCAATGCCCACTCTCCGAGCTTCTCGCCCGTTTTCTTCGACCGAGCACCGTCCGCAGGGACTGCTTCGATGCTAAATCCGTCGAACTCTCCAGCCCGGATCCTACGCTTGGCCTCTTCGGTCCAGCGGACAGTGCCCATCAGGCTGACCGAGCCGTCTTCGTTGGCTCGAACGTGAACGTCGATGATTCGCCCAGCGGCTTTGGTGCTCTCTGCGTCGAGCGCTCCCGAGATGGCTGCGTGGTTGTAGCCAACCGGAGCCCCGGTAGAAAACCAACCCTCAGACTTAATCAGAGCGTAGCCCCGAGACATCGACTCGATGTCCTCTGCCGAGAGAGATACCTTGCGGTCCGAAGCTCTGCCGTAGTGAGTTCCTGAGCGAGCCAACTCGACCGTCTTGTCAATCTCGACATCGTCAAGACGAAGAGCGTCCGACCAATCGGACATCTCGATCTTCGACTGCTGCATGTTGCGAGCTTGCTGCATCTCTTCGTCAACTTCGGGGTAGTCGTCAAGAGACTCTTCTCGCTCACCCTCAAGCAACTCGCGACCCTTGGCTTGAACCTTAGCGATGATGTCTGGCGACAGGCTCGCTTTGGGAGCTTGGGCGATTGCGTTGCGGAGGTGCGGGAGGTCTACCTTCCCAGAAGCGTCACGATAGGGAAAATAGCGAAGCGAGCGGGGAGTAGTACGATCGTCGTCGTCCTTCTCTCCACCCGGAGCGATGTACAGAAACGCGGAGTCGGGCAAATCATTGATAAATGCCGTCGTCCACTCTGCGTAGGCTTTTTCCTCAGTCATGGACCCTAGTTTGCGGAATGAACGGCACTTTCCGCAAGGATGGACGGGACAAGGAAACTAGAAGTCTTCTCCTCGTCGCCCTCTGCGAGATAGCCACTGACTGCGGTAGGGCTCTGATGCAGGGGGGATGTCGTTAACTTCTCGGAGGTAGCGAACACCCTGCGTAGAGATCGCCTCTCCGTTCTCCTGAGCGATGACCGAGACGACGTAGTCGGGGTAGAGTCCGATCCCTTCGGGGAGGTCTTTTCGCTTCGGTCTTCCTCCAGGCATTACTCCACCAATCCGATGACGAGGCAGTTGCACATCGGACCCGCGACACACCAGTTGGCCGGCGTGGCGTAGATGGGGAGCGCTGCGGCACCAAAGGTCTCTCCGTCACGATCCTCACAGGGGCCACAGCTTCGAGACTCGGCAAGGTTGGAGTAGATATACCTTCGGGCATCAGAGGACCGAAGCTCTTGCGCCCTCCCGAGTCCGTAAGTCAGGTTGGACATCTGTTGGGCTAACCGGAAGTCAACACCAACCGAGAGGACGGCAAGAGCCGCTGCCACTGCGGGAAATCCTACGGCAGGAGGAGGAACTGCGCCACCCACGCCTGCGGACTGCATCGTTGAGATCGCTACTCGTTGTACCCTCTCTGCCGCATCGCGAGCAGCGTTAGCCGCAGTGTTTGCGATAGCGTCCTCTGGATCGATGTCATCGATGTAGCTCTCGTCTTCGTCATCGAGAGGAGTGGGAGCCTTGACAGGCTCCGCTAAGTCAAAAGGGAGTGTGGGCTGTCCGTCACTCGCCTTCTCCACGGACTCAATCTGTCGAACAAGTTTGGCGCTCCACGAGACGGCAGCGTCACCACCCCAGAGAGCCCAGGCAACTCGGCCAGGAGACGGGAATCCATCCTCTCCGGGACTGAACCCCTTGCCCTTCTTGTCCTCCGCGTGACGAGCTAGCCACGCGCTCATCTTGATAGCCTTGTCGCGGCTTATCGGGTCTCCAGATGCCATGCGACGAGCCCAAGACACGGTGGCGGGCATCAGGCCGTCTCCACTGTGCCCTTCCTCGTGCCACTTGAGGCCCTTCTTAAGCTCTGCCTTGACGCCAGCCGGGACGCTGAAGTCGATCTCAGCTAGTTCGATCTTGTCTCCTTCCATCCTGGGCTGGGCTTCCCCGTCCTCGATCTTCGCCCGAAGAGAAGGATCTTTCTCCTGCCGCTCGATCTCTCGGTCCACCGCTTCTTTGCCCTTGTTGTAGACCTCGCGAAGCTCATCGATAAGCAGTGCCTCAAGCTCATCCGTCCGGGGGATGGGGACCAACAGCATCTCTTCGACGCTATCTTCCTCTGCCAACGAGGCTGAGTAGTCATCGATGATGCTGTTTCGCCACTCGGTCACTGTGTCAGCGATTGCTTGGTTAGCCTCGTCTTTGACTCCATTCACTTCGGAGTATCGGACGCACTTTTCGACCTCTCGGACATCTCTTCCGTTGGGTCCTTCGATGAAGATGTCCATCTTGACACGCTCATCGAGAGCGAGGGTGCCGTGGTTGCACTCGTGCAGGACCTCTTCTTCCTGCTTCGCTTGCTGCTCTCCCCGGCTAGAAGTAGATGGTTCCCCTCCCGAGGGGGGTGGGTCTTCGGGAGGGGAAGCATCCGATGGCTCGTCTTCATCGCCGGGTTCAACTGGCGCGTTTTGACCGGGTCCTGTGGATGGGTCCACATCAATGGGACGAGCTGCGTTGTCCACCCGTTGGGGGAGGGAGAGGACATCGCGAATCTTAGCTTCAATCTGATCGTCTGGGGTAACGACCCCTGCGTCTACTGCAGTCTTGACTGCTTCGACCAACTGCTTCGGATCACCAACCCGAATCTCGCCAGCCTGAATGTAGGGATACTCGGTGACTCCCGAGTAGTTCCAGTTCACTAGACGCTTGATGATGGCGTGCGGACCCTGAGACATCGTCGTCGCGATGCTGTTTGCCGCTTGCTGCAGTGCCATCGTGTAGTGGTCTAATTGCCCCTGGATCAAGCTATAAGCGCCCGCAGATTCTCCGGTGAATAAGAACTGGCATAGTGCCGCACGAGCCATGTCCTGGCCCGCTGCAACGCGAGCGTGACGGATCGCGTCCGCTTTCATGGGACACTCGGTCCACTCAAGGTTAAAGCCCTTGGGGAACATCGCAAACGCGCGGATCCCGGCTCTAAGCTCTCTCAGTATTATGTTAACTTGTTCGACATCTCCGGGGTTAGCACCAGGGTCTACGGTGCAGGTTGGGATCCCGTAAGCGCTTCGCTCGTACCCGGTAGCCTCAAGCTTCAGATAGGTTCGTCGTTGTCGCCACGATGCGTAGGCTGGACGCAAGATCCCCATTGGCTCTGGGTTGTCTCCTTCGGGCTGGAAGCGGAAGAGGACAAGCTTGTCAGGTGAGAGGGTTGCTCCCTGATAAGCGTTGGTGTTCCTGCGTCCTAGGGGTGGATCTGCAGGATCGGAGAACTGAGTGAACCCGTAACGACCGTCAGGATACTTCTGCCACTCGTCAATCGTCCACGGGAGACGGGGAGCAAGGCTATCGATGACCGTTGCTCCAAGTTCTTTGTCGTAGCGGGCCACGATCTCGAATGCAGCAAGACCTCTCCATGTGAACTGGACAGCCTGCTCTAGGAAGTCGAGCCAACCGCCGCGCATGTGCTCGAAGAGACAGTTCTGAACGAACTCTGCGATCTCGATGTCTTTTGGATCGTTAGAGGCTGGCTGAACCGACCACTGCACCGAAAGGAGCGGAAGAGTCCACGCAAGACGAATAGCTTGGGCTACGGGGTCCTCTCGGACCATCTGATCGACGATTCCGATGTCGTCGTAGCTCCCTCGCCAGTCGTAACTGTCCAAATTTGGGTTGCTATCGAGGTCAATCGTGCCCCCGATGAGCGGAATTCCAACGTATCCAGCGTTCTTTGAGAGCCCGCGAGCCTCCGAAAGCACCGTTGGATCGAAGGTTTCGGGGTAAACCGTGGTTGGAACTCCGGCCTTATTCGCTCTCTCTACGTCTTTCTCAGACACAGAAAGGGGCCATTCTTTGCCAACCTTGGCGTATTCTTCGGGTTTCATGTCGCTCACAGCGTACCCCTCACCAGTTATCTGGATGGTCAGCAGGGTCTGACCAAGCATGCCCCCCGATGATGGTTGACATTGGCGGAGGATTCAAGTTTTGAATCTGAGGTGCCGCCATTACTCCGTGACGATTGATCACGTAGTAGCGCAGCGCATCCATCGCGTGGTCCTCGCGACCCGTTTTCGCTGGCATCGCATCGTTGTTCTTGTTCTTGGGGTAGGAGTAGCCCATCAGCGACCCGTGGATCCCAACCGCTCCGTCTGGATAGCGTGCTGTGCGCTTGCTCTCTGTTAGGTGCTTGGCGACGAAGAGCTTGCGGTCTCCTTTGTGGTTCTGGAACAAGCCCCGGACAGCCTCGACACCCGAGGGGATGTGCCGGTCCACCTTCGATGTGGTGAAGCGCATTGCACCCGCAAGAACTCCCTCTTGTCTGAAGATGCTCTCGTAGACCTGCATCGATGAGATGTTAGTCTGTGCGTTTCGGTTGGCACCAGCCGGATCGCAGAACACATCGTTCATGACGACCCCGTAAGCCTTGAGCATCTGAGCACACTCATGTGCGTGCGTAGTCTCTAGGGTGTCGGCTCCGACCGTCTCTTCGATGATGACCTCTCCGTCGATCCCGTCTACGTCTCGATCTTGAATCAAAGCGAAGTAGGGACGGCGACCACCGAAGTCGAGCGCTCCCCAGGAGGCTGCGTCTGGATCCGGCTTTATGTCCACGAGGCTCTCACCGAGTCTAGGCTCATAGGTGAAGTAGACGACACCCTGGAGAACAACGAACTCTCCTTCGAGGTAGGCACGCGCCATCCGGTCAGACAGGTTTAGAGAATCGACGTAGTCGTCAGGTAGGTAGGGATTGTCCCTCGATGAGGCTCGAACGTAGGCTCTGCCCGGCAGATCCTTCGCAAGCTCGTCGTACATCCAGTTCATTGCGGGTACGGATGAGATCGATCTGCGGTGAACGGGTGCTCTAGGGTCTCGAATACGAGAGTTGAAGATCCGCCAAGCTTCATGGGTAGCCAACCGGGCCTCATCCATGACGCCCCAACCGTAAGTACCACCTTCGATAGAGCCGGGATCATCGACCGATCCGAAGAACCAGTCGGTTCCTCCCCGGCTAGTCGGGCTCTTCGGGGAGCCGATGTCGAGGGTGAGCACCCTGTCCTGCGCGTTCCACTCGCGAGCCATTGGTCCTAGGCAATCCTTCGCCTTCTCTCTTCCTCTGGGCCATCGACTCGCGCCTGGAAGGAGAGACACGATGGTGGGGTAGAGGGTCTTCCGCTGGACCGGGAAGGTAGGAGAGCAGAGGATCCCTGGGATCCCCGGTAGGAAGCAGGTGTTCCTGAAGGCTTCTGCGATAGCCCAGGTGGTCTTCCCCGAGCCCCAACCTCCGAGGTAGCCGACGATGGGCTCTGGGCGCGCGTGCGCCTCTAACTGTTTCTTGAAGGGTTTGTAGTTGAGAGTGAGATCTGCCACTACGCAGACTCGATGTCCGCAAACGGCCCGGCGGGCAAGTTCATCGCAACCTGCATCGGCTCACCGTGCGAGGTGACATCGACGCGCCCGATGAGGAGCCCCTGGAGCTTCGCGAGGTGCGACTCCCACTTGAGCAGTGCCATCGAGTAGCGGAACTCATCTCTGGGGTGCATGTCGTAGGTAGGGATCCCGCGACTGTCGGGGCGACCCTCTAGGTTCCACCGGATCCTACGGATCTCTTCCATGCAGTTCTCTACTGCTAGGGACAGGTTGCCGGCTTGCTGCTCCTTACCCTGCTGCGACCACTGCTCGTAAACGGACTTGATGTCCTTCTGGATCGTAGACTGGGCAACCCCGTACTTCGCTGCCAAAGTCTTTTTGACATCCCCGTAGGAGATTCGTTTGGCAAGCATCTCCGAGACTTCGCCCCTACGGACATCTCGACTTGCACCTTGGGGAGTCAACTTTCTTAGAACTTTAGGCATCGCGGATATTGCAGTCTTTTGCGAAAAGGTTTACGGTGTTGATCATTCTAACTGATTTTCCGGAAGGACAAGGAAATGCCGATGCAAAACTTAAGACCGTTATTGAATGTCAACCAAGTAGCCGAGCTTCTTAATGTGAAGACTCGGACGGTATACGACCTCGCCAAGCTTGCCGACAACGAACCGAGCAACCCCAAGGCTCTGGGCTTTATGTTCCGGGTTGGTGGCTCGTGGCGCGCCCGTCCCCAGGACGTTGAAGCTTGGCTCGAAGAACGAGCAAACATCCGATACCAGTGAGGGGAGGGAGAGGACAATGAAAAAACGATGGAGTCCGGTAACCCGGACCATGTGGACCGACGACAGGTTCTTATCTCTCACCGGGCCTACCCCGAATGCACAGACTCTGTGGATCTATCTGTTGACCAACCCTCATCAGATAGCCATCCCAGGTCTGATGCCTCTGGGGGCTGGAGCAATCGCGGATGGGCTCGACTGGAAGAGACGAGATGTCGAGGCTCTTTTGGGGGAGCTTGAAGAGGCTGGAATGATCCAGATCTGCCATCGTCCAGCGCTGATCTTTTTACCCAACTCAATCAACCACAATCAGCCTGCAAATCC
>WLWE01000589.1_pt1 | contig 30790 bp, 42 predicted proteins | sample 6718301 | NCBI WGS metagenome assembly WLWE01 (sample SAMN12718691, study PRJNA515312) | sponge metagenome | isolation source: marine sponge | host: Mycale hentscheli | place: New Zealand: South Island, Marlborough, Capsize Point | collected 2003-05-01 | reverse complement strand
TCTAGAAGCAAATGAAATCAGCATACCTGCAGAAAGTGGGTTTGCGGATAAAACAGACTTTATAGAAGATATGCTAGAAAAAAGCACCAGCAGAATACTGTTAAAAATAAAAGCAAGTACATGGTGGCAAGCATACAATAGTTATGTAGGCAACATCATTAATGATTTGAATAATTTACCAAATGTTAATCCTAATCTTATAGACCCTGGAAATGCATTAGGTAGACAACAACAATTCACTGATATGTGTGTTTACTATTGTCTTGCACAATACTTGTTACCACTAATAGCAGACTTTGGCAATGAAGAAAGTTCTACATTCCAAAAGATTAACTATTATGACGCAAAGTTCACAGACATTTATAATGAACTGATAAGCATTGCTGATTGGTATGATTATGATAACAGTGGTACTGTTGATGCTGATGAAAAAGCAGTTACATATTTCCAAACACGTAGAACTAGAAGAAGATCAAGTGTGGTTAAGATTAGATAATGAGAGATACATTACTTACAGCCATTACCGCTAACGTTGCCTCAAGCAATGTTAGTGTAAGTTCAGAATTACCTTGGATACAAGGGGATGACCCCTTGTATTCAATTAATATGAAGAAGTTCTATCTAGGCGAAGAAGAAATCAGTAAGACTGTACTCATAGAGACACTAGATGATGGTAAGATCTATGAAACAGAAACCATAATGGAAGGATACCTCCAAGTAGATGCTAAAAATCCATTATCAGATATTGATACTGTCATATCTGGTATATTACAGTCAAAGAGTGCAATTGCCAACACTACTATAGCAGAAAGTAATTACACTACAGAAACTGAAAACGACAGGCTAACCTATACATTTGAGTTTAGGTTTATAACTTATTAAAGGAGAGAATAATGCCAGCAACACCAATTAACGTTAGTGCAGGCTCAGAAGCAGTATTACACCTAGCGGCGGCAGATGCGGCAACAGCCAATTCAGCCACTGACGCATTAGTCGTACCAGGTATGCAAGATATTACGATCAACAACTCTGTTGGTGTGTTTAGATTTAAAACACTAGACAATACAGCAGAAAGTGCCGTAACTATCCCAGCAACCAATCAATTAAGTTTGAATTGTGTTGTTGATAAAACTGCATTCTTGGGTACAGGAACAGGCGCTGATGATGATGCTAAAGAAAATGGTTTATTTGGAACATCCAAAAACAAAACCAAAGTATTCTTTAACGTCTATCTAGATGGAACTGATGCAGGATCAACTTTTGTTACAGGAAGTGGATTCATTGCAGGATTGGCTCCAACAGTAAATATGGATAGCCCAGTTTGGGTTACTCCAGTTACTATTGAAGTTGACGGGGATCTAGCAACCAATACTGTGCCTTAAACCGCACTATACTATTTTAGTGTGCCCTATTTGGGGCACACTAACTTTATAGGATAAATACAGATATGAAACAGAAAACAAAAGATTTAGCCATTAAATGGTTAGAAACAGCAAAAAGTAAAGATACTTTTAGCATAAACACTATTCCGCATAGTAAGAAAGAAATTGAAGAATTACTAGGAATCAAAAACAAAGATATAGAGGTAGAAGAACATGGAGATATGGGAAAGGAACCAGACCAAGGACATAGTCAAGAGTCTGGAGACTGAATTAGCAAAGGCTCAAAATGAGTTAAATTGCTTAAAAGGAGATGCCCAAAAGGTATCTAACAGAATAGCATTTTGTTTAAGTGCTATACACGAACTTAAAAAAAGAGAGATATAAAGGAGTAAAGATATGAAATTAAAAGACCTCGCAAAGAAACCAGAATTAACAGAAATCATTATAGATGATGAAGCAATCAAAGAAAAATATGGAGATGCTTTATCATTCTACGTTCATGATAGACTACCAATAGAAACATATACCAGACTAGCAAGTGTAAACTCAAAAGATGCTGGTAGCATGTATGAATTAATCAAAGACTTAATACTAGATGAAGATGGATTACCAGTCATGAGTGACGGTAATACACTTCCTATGGATGTCATGAATGCCGCTGTTGTTAAGGTGACAGATAGTTTGGGAAAGTAACAGATACACACGCATATGATGTAAGAGAAAGCCAGTTAATCACTATGATTGACGCCATGGCAGAAAGATACAGTATGTTGCCTACAGAATTAATGCGTAAGGCAACAACTCATGATCTAGTAATATTTTATAATGCTAGTCTTATTAACTTAAGAGAGCAAAAGAAAGCAAGAGGAGAAAGTATAGCAGATACATTCAGTCAAAATCAAATAACTGAAGTATATGAAAACTTTAAAAAGAAATATGGCGAAAGGGATGGACATAAATGACAGACTCTATCGTAAAAGAGTAAAACAATTAGAACGTTTTGCTAAAGGTAGACTGCCAAGAATGGCTTTGAATGAATTCAAAGACAACACCCCTCGCGATAAAGGAAATGCTAGAAGAAATACCAATTTGAAAAAAGGTATCAATAAGTTTACAATTACAGGTGATTATGATTACAGTGGCGTGCTAGATAAAGGATTATTCCCAGATCCACCAAAAGCAGGAACAGGCAAAACCAGAGGTGGCTATAGTACACAAGCACCTAAAGGTATGATTGACCCTACAACTGATTTTATAGATAAAGAGGTAAAAAAGTTTATTAGGAGAATCACATAATGGCTATACCAATTAAGGCAATACTAAGTGTATCTACAAAATCATTCAACGTAGGTTTAAAATTAGCAACAAAGGCTGTAGGCGGATTAGTTGCTATAACTAAAGTAGCCGCTGTTGCAGTATTAGGTTTAAGTGCGGCATTTGTTGCACTAGTGGCTAGACAAGCCGCAATCATAGATAGAATAGGCAAAGTATCTAAAGTCACAGGTGTAGCCGCAGAAACATTACAAAAGTTCCAATTTGCCGCAGAATTGGCAGGTGTTAGCAGTGACCAAGCGGCAGTTGCCTTACGAAGATTCTCAAGAAGATTAGGTGAGGCGCAAAAGAATACAGGTGAATTAGCACCTACACTAAGACGACTAGGTATTGATTTAAGAGACGGAAGTGGTGAATTCAAAAGTGCTGAACAAGTTTTATTAGAACTTGCAGATGGAATCAAAAACACAGAAGGCGAAAGTGCTAAATTAGCCATTGCCTTTAAGGCGTTTGACTCAGAAGGTGCAGAACTTGTTAACACTCTAAGTAATGGTGCAGATGCATTAGAAGAGGTATTTAACAGAGCAGAACTATTAGGTGCAGTACTTAGCACAGACGCAATACAAGGCGTAGAAGACTTTAATGATTCATTTAAAGAATTGACTACATTATTAAATGGTGTTGTTGCTCAGTTAACAGCCGCATTAGCACCAGCATTAGAATTACTTGTAGACAAATTAACTAACTTCACATTACAATTAAGTAAAGAATTTGGTGGTATTGAAAACCTAGGTGAAGCACTTGCAGTAGGACTTATTGATTCTATACAAACAATAATTACAGCATTTGCAAGTTTACAAGAAAGTGTAATAGGATTTGTCAACGACTTCCGTTTCTATGCAAGAAATCTAGGGTTTAGACAACTATCCGCTGATGCTCAAGCATTCCAAGACATACTAGATATTACAAACGATCTCCTAGGAGATATTGGCGGTGGTAAACCACTAGACAGATTCAGTAAAAAATTAGCCGCTGTTATGGGCGGTATGGGTGCTCTAAGACGAGTATCAGGACAGGTAGGCGATTTACTTCCTGGATTGATGCCAGAAGAGTTACTAGAATATGAAAATAATTTAACTAAAATCCTAACAACATTTAATGCACTTGATGAAAGCGGTGAACAAAATGCATTTAGACAAAAGAAAGCACTTGAAGAAGTAACAACTTTATTAGATAGAAACTTAGAATTATTAAGACAAGGTCTAGAACAACAAATATTCAGCAATGATCAATTAGACATGAACTATGAAACATATGAGGCAATAATGCAAGTGTTGTCTGATATGAGAGCAGAAATTCTATATAACACTGATAGTAATAAAAAAGATAACGAAGTTCTAGAAGACAAAAGAACTATATTAGAAAAAATAAGAGATACTCTCAAACGAATGGGAGAAGATTTTAAAGATTTCGTAGGCGATACAGTAAACTTTGGTCAGATAATGGAAAATGTAGCCGCAAGATTAGGTACACCAATTGAAAGGTTATCAAAAACTCTAGAAGATGGATTAGTTAAAAGTGTAGAATTATTTGAAGATACACTTACAGATGCAATACTTACAGGTAAAGCAGACTTCAGTACATTAGGTGATCACATAAAACAAGTTCTAGCAAAAGCACTTGTACAAAGATTTATATCAGGTCCAATTTTAGCATTATTTGGACTAGCAAAAGGTGGACCAGCAAAAGCAGGACAACCATACATAGTTGGTGAAGAAGGACCAGAATTATTTGTGCCTAATCAAAGTGGTATGGTTATACCTAATAATAAATTAACAAGTACAAATGATGGTTCTGGATTAGGCGGCGGTACTACAATAAATTACAACATCTCAGCAATAGATACTGTATCCTTCCAGCAAAGAATTGCTCAAGATCCAGAATTTATATTTGCAGTAACACAGGCAGGTAGAAGAAGGTTGCCAGGAGGATAATATGAGTTTCCAAACAATAATAAACAATGCAACTGATATCACAATAGATAGAAGAAAAGGTGCAAGTACAGTTATCACCAGAAGTGGACATGTAAAAACAGCAGAAAGATTACCAAGTGTGTATTTGTTCTCAGTAAACATAGCAGACAGTTTGACATACAGCACCAATAGAAGTTTACTAGAAGAACTAGATAAGTTAGATAGAACAGTTGAAGAAGAAATAAACATAGGTACAAGCAACACAGGACTTGCGTACATAACGCAATATCAAGGTACCTTAACACCCGCCCAGATTAATCAAATCACTGTAACAAGTGCTACAGGCGGCAACATAGTGCTTGATACTAATTTTGTCACAGGTTCACCAACAGGCGATATATTCAAAAAAGGTGATTACATACAGTTAGATACCAACTATAGATATCCATATACTGTGACCAGTGATGTTGCATTCAGCGGTAGTAGTGTAACAGTACCTATAAACAGAGGTTTCCTAGACCAAACAGGATATACAGTTAGTGGTAAAGGCATAAATGTAGGCAGTGATGTTACATGGCGTGTTAAAGCATTAGAAAGTCCAATATACAGTATTATACCACATGACAGAATAAGTTTTAATGGTACTTTTAAATTTGTTGAGGTAATAACTTAATGGCAACTACTATAACAGCAGTACAAGGTGATAATATTGCACCAATCACATTGATAGACTTAGATCTAAATGGTAATGTTTATTATTTAAGCAGTAATTATAAAACAATCACGCATGACAGCAATGATTACACAGAACTAGGTGCTTTCTTAAACATCACAGAATTAAGAGACGAATTACGCCACAGTGAAGGTGATATATCAATCACACTAAGTGGTATACCCAGTGAAGCAAATTATCTACAAACAGTAATGACAGAACCTGTAAAGGGTGGCAATGTCACAGTTTATAGAGGCTTTGTTGATGCAACCACACAAGAACTAATAGCAGGTCAAGTTTACACAAGATTCAAAGGTGTAATTACTAACTTTGTTATAGATGAACAATTGAACTTCTTAACACATCAAAACGATTATAGTGTTACTGTAACAGTAGCAGGTTTAACCAGTGTACTCAGTAACATGTTGAGAGGTCAAAAAACAAACCCAGACGAACGCAAACGTTTATTCCCCGCAGATAGAAGTTTTGACCGTATACCTATTCTGCACAATACCACATTTGATTTTGGTAAAGAATATAGTGCAAGTGGTGGCTACAGTGGCGGCGGTGGCGGTGGCGGCGGTGGTGGTAATGCCAGACAACAAGCAATAGCACAAAACAGAAGATAATAAGGATATAAAGATATGATTAAAAAAGCAGATATAAAGGACTTTAAAAACATCAAAAAGATGTTTGTTAATTTTGCCAATAGTGCTCCAGTAGAGTACTTACACAATCCAAAATACGATGATGATTATATAGATCAAGTACTTTATGGAATAATGAAACAAGGCGTAATGTTATACGCAGAAGTAGAAGGTAAACCTGCAGGATTCTTTATGGCAGTAAAAACACCAGATTTATGGTTACCCCATGTTAAACCAGTATTACGAGAAGCGGCATGGTGGGTAGAACCAGAACACAGAGATGGTACTATAGGTGGCAAACTGTTTATGAAGTATCAACAAATAGCAAAAGATTTAAAAGAAAAACGTCAAATACAAGGTTTTACAATGACACTAATGGAACAGTCACCAGATATAAAACTTGACAAATATGGTTACAGACCTATAGAAACAGTATATTACGCGGAGTAGGAAATGGCAGTATTCACTTATATAGCAACAACAATAGTTACAGCAATAGCAGGTGCCACGTTTGCTGGTACTCTATTAGGCGCAGTAGTTATAGGTGTTATTGGAGCAGGCTTAGGATTCGCAACAGCAAAATTATTAGGTGTGTTTGATCCACCAGATATGGGCCCAGATCCAGGTGTCAAAATACAATTAGCCCCCAGCACAGACAACAAGATAGGTGTGGCTTTTGGACGCAACTTTATGAGTGGACCTATCACTGATGTTGCAATTACTAACAGTAACGATACTATGCAGTATTGTATCACACTAAGCGAATATATAGAAGGTGCCACATATACTGTAAACAACATTTACTGGGGCGATACTAGATTAAACTTCCCAGGTGGTTATCCAAACGCCACTAGTGCTAATGTAATCAGTCAATATGATCCTAATGCTACAACTACCACAGACTGGGCAAACAAAATACGCATGAGATTGTATGCAGGTAGTACTCTCAGTACTGACCAAGTATTTCCAACATCACCTAAAACAAATGCAACTAATCACATGGCACATTGGTCAACATTTGGTACAAATCATTACACAATGGAAGACTTGGTATTCTTAATGATAGAAGTTGATTATGATGCTGAAAATGGCTTAACAGGATTAGGTGCAATAAGTGTAGATTTAACATGTAGCATAGACAATCCAGGTGATGTCCTTATAAGGTATCTCAATAATACAGTTTGGGGTGCAGGACTATCAAATTCATTTATTGATGTAACCAGTATAACAGGTACAGCAAACACATCAATGAAAGGTTACTGTGATGAACAAATAACTTATACACCTAATACAGGCGGTAGTGCTACAATAGACAGATTCCAAACAAATGGTTATATAAACACAAATAGAGCAGTATTAGAAAATATAGATAGAATATGCAGAAATTCAAATAACTATTTTACATTTGATGGTAAACAAGGTAAATTCAAAGTTGTTCCTAACAGAGCCTTAAGCAGTACTGAACTTGCAAATTGCTTTGTGTTAAATGATGATAACATAGTAAGTAAAATAGGTGTACAAAGCACAGAACTTTACAGTTTATTCAATAGTGTAAAAGTAGAATTTGCAGACCAAAACAGAAAAGACCAAACAAACACCATAGTTGTTGAAACACCATCAGGCGATAGAAATCCAGGCGAACAAGACAATCAATTAGAATATAGAAGCGAACTAGTAAACAATAATATACATGCAGAAAATCTAGCAAATATTGATTTAAATCAAAGTAGAAATGGCATGGTAGTGCAATTAGAAGGTGACTTCAGTACATTGCAAATAGATGCAGGTGATGTGGTAAAATTAACAAATAGTGTATATGGCTTTAGTGATGAATTGTTTAGAGTTATGTTAAGCAAAGAAAAACTCATAGCAGAAGGTATGATCACATGTGAACTAACTTTGTTACAATACAATGCTGACATATACAATCAACCAGCAATAACAGAAACTGATGAAGAAGATGATCCAATTGATATACCTGTAATACCACCTATACCTCCAATAATACCACCAATTGTGTTTAAAAACATAATTGCAGATGTACCAAGCAAAAGTGTAACAGGCACTGGTACAAGTTGTGTGTGTACAGTATTTAAATCATTGCCAGATACATATACAACAGTATTCGTAACAAGTAGTACACCTGATTTTGTCATAGGCGATACAGTAACATTAAGTGGAGCCAACCTAGGAGGCATAGATACTATACATGATTGCACATTTACTGTTGATGCAGTTAGTGGTGGACTAATTACTAACCCAGTAGGAAACATATCAGGTACAGCACTGGTATATGATGGTGACATATGGGGCGGACAAATCCCAACAGCACCATTGGCCAACTTGGCAGTAGGCACACAGATTGAAGATCAACCAGCAGCCAACCTAGCATTCAGTAACACAGATGTTGTTAAAGATATATTTACACCTAGGGAACTAGACTTTAAATTAAGCCTAGATGGTTTAGAACCAGGAGACTACAGTTTTGTTGCAACTGGCACTCCAGTAGGAGCAATACCAGCCAGTGGTACAGCAAACTTTAGTTTGAGAGCAAATGTTGTGCTTGAAGATATACAAGGTGGCTTTACAGCAACAGAATTTGGTTCAACACTTAACAATAGTGCTGATATACCTACTAACATGACAGCAGTACAAAAATTAACTATACCTGCAGATTTAAGCACAGGTAATGTGGTGTTGCGTGGTAAAAACACAATGGACACAAACAGTGGTGGACAAATAGGTTTTACTAATTTAAAATATGACTGGATAAGAATTAATAAAGGAGACATATTCTAATGCAAAAAGTAATAATTTATAACAATATCACTGGGCATATTGAACAAAACATCAAAATAGCAAGTACAAGTTTACAAAAAATGTTGACTGGAAGAAGTCATTTGAGTAGTATGGAATATGATCTCAAAGGCAAAGTAGACGACTATCAAATAAATGTCAGTGTAGATCCACATGTGGTAGAAGCAAAACCAGAGCCTACAATAGATGTATCAAAAGAAATAAGAATACAAAGACGCAACCTGTTAGCAGTCACTGACTGGACCCAAGCACAAGATTCACCATTAAGTGACAGCAAAAAAGCAGAGTGGCAAACATATAGACAAGCACTTAGAGACATGCCTGATACATACAGTTCAGAAACAGACATTGCAAACGTTGTTTGGCCTACTAGACCCAGTTAAACTGATAAATACAAAAGTAAAAAAGCCTATATTGCCTTAGTGATATAGGAATACCCTTTAGGAGTAGAATATGAGCGGACGTACCCTTACCGTCTCCCAGTATTTGGGCGGCGCAGATAACGTAAAATTTATAGAAAAGTTCCCCAGTGAACAAACAACATTCCAATATGATTTTGGAGCCAACATTGCATCTTACACATTTGAATTAGATGCACAAACAATAGTAGTAGATACCTTAACATACGATCGTGTTACAGGTGATCCTAATTTTACAGATTCAACTGTAGTTGGTTATTTTGCCAACGTTGATATTGGTGCAGGTAATATTTCTAATAGAAACGATTCTGCAGGCACAGTAAGTATAACAATTCCATCTCATATCTACCCACCAGCCGCAAACATTACACCAGATGCTAGAACAAATGTTCCAATCACAATATTCTCAGTTGAATGGACAGATACAGATCAAACACCAAATCCAATTCAAGCACATAGATGGGCGGTTATTGAAAGATACAAACCAGGAGATAACGCATTAGGCAATGTACTTGCAAGTACTGGGTTCACCAGTTTAACAACTTAGGAGTAATATATGGCTAATGTAACAGTAACTTTATCACAACCAAATGTAACAGTAAGTACTGCTAATATATCTAATGTAGCAGTTACTCAAACAGAAAGCAACATTGTAGTCAGTCAAGTTGCCAGTGTAGCAAACGCAAATATTATCACAACACTACTAAGTGTTAATGATACAGGTGGCGATGGTAGTTTATCATATGATGGTCTAGGCGAATTCACATACACTGGACCTAGTGCCACAGAAGTAAGAGCACACCTAAGCAATACAGCACCAATATTATATGATGCCACAACAGGTGTTATAAGTGCAAACACAGATGCTATATTCTCAAATACACTAGCAAACAATTGGTTTACCAGTCAAACCACAGATGATTTAACAGAAGGTACTACTAATTTATATTTAAATGGTACTGGTACAACAGATGATTTAACAGAAGGTTCAACTAATTTATATTATACCACAGACAGAGTAAATGCGGCTATATCTGCAAATATTATTGCAGGATATGGTCTAGAAAAAGATGCACTAAACAGTTTTAGAGTTGCAAACGGAAGTATACAAGACCAGGCAAACATAGCATTTGGTAATAATACCACAGACAATTTAAGTGAAGGCACAACTAATTTATACTTCTCTAATATAAACTTAGCAACTTCTAGTACTACACATTTACCAGAAGGTACAAATTTATATTTTACCACAGATAGAGCAAATAGTGCCATTGACACAAAATTACTTGGCAATATTACTATTAGCAATCTAGAAGTCACAAACAGTTTAACATCAAATGCTAATCTATTCTTAGGTAATGGTGCACAAACTTATCCATTATTACTAGGTACTCCTGGCGCCAATACAAACTTGCCACCAAGTATAGCATTTATTCAACCAGAAAAAGATGGCGGTGCTTTGTTTATAGGAAGTTCATCAAATTTAAATCCAGTAAATGGATATCCAGGCAAAGGATTCTCGAATGTTATAATACCACTACCAACAAATGTTAACTCTGTATTTGCTGTAGGTAGAGGACCTAGTCAAGGTGTGTTTAATCCTGGAGGTGATTTTGCTAATAACGATATAAGATACAATTCTTTTGCAATGAAAATGGGTAACAGTTCATCAACTGCAACTACCACATTTGGTTTTGGGGAATCCTCGAGAGGTAACTTTAGAATAGGACCTACTAGTAATGTAGACGAAATAACATGGTTTAACGTACATCAAGACAGTAATGATCCAGATGGTGATAATTGGAAAGTAGACATAAATGGTATAACATATCCAGGAGGACCTGCATCTAAAGGCGGTAATCCACTATACCCTGGACAAATTTTATACGGTGGATCTAATGTAACTGTTTCTTCTCCAGGAAGAACAGGCTCTGGTAGTATTAATAAAAGTGATTACGCAAGAATTGGAGTTAACATTGGTGGAGCAACTACCACACTATTACCAGGCAAATTAGCCGTAGGTGCAAGTGGTGGTAATCCAACAGGTGCATTTACTTTGCCAGATTTTGATGGAACAGCAGGACAAGTTTTAAAAACAGACGGTGCTGGTGCAGTATTATGGGCAACAGATGCAGGCTCAAACGCAGATGTTGTTCAATACATATCTGAAAATGCACTCACAGTAGGCGGTAATCTAGACGTTAATGGTAATTTAGAAGTATCAGGTAATCTTAACTATAGAAATGTAGAAGACTTATACGTTAGAGATCAAAAGATCACACTAAATGCAAATGCGGCGTCAGATGCCACAGTAGAAATAATTGCAAACAGACCTGTAGCAGGTTCAAACACACTGATCAGATGGAATGAAACTGCTGATGTATGGCAGTTCTCAAATGATGGTAGCACATTTTACAATATACCAGCAAGTACAGATGACTTAGCAGAAGGCACTAATTTATATTACACAGATACAAGAAGCAGAGCCGCAATCAGTGTAACAGATTCAGGTGGTGATGGCAGTTTATCATATGATAATGGCACAGGTGTAATTACATACACAGGACCAAGTGCCGCAGAAGTTAGAGCACATATTTCAGCAACGGGTAATATAAATTACAATAGTACAACAGGTGTTATATCTGAAAGTTTAACCACAACAGATATCACAGAAGGTGATAATCTATATTATACACAGGCTAGGTTTGATACAGCATTCAGTGGTAAATCAACAAGTGATCTATCAGAAGGTACTAATCTATACTATACAACTGACAGAGCAAATAGTGCCATAAACAATTACACAGGCAGTTTTGCCAATGCTGTAATCAATACCACACAAGATATAACCACAACTGGTAACATAACTGGTGGTTATATTATAGCAGGTAATGATGCTGGTGAAGAAGGTATCTTTATAGGTGATATAAATGGTGCTATTCAACAGGAAGTTAAAAATGACACAGGTGTTACATTAACCAAAGGTCAGGCAGTATATCTCACAGGTGCCGCAACAGGTAGCACACCACATGTAGCATTGGCAAATTCAGAAAATGCCGCACACATGCCAGCAATTGGTGTTGTTAAAAATAACATACCAGATACAGAAACAGGCGAGATTGTGACTAATGGTCAGATGAACTTCACAGGGCATGGATTTACAATAGGTGCTCAACTGTATATAAATGGTGCAGGTGCATTAACAGAAACACAACCTACAGGTGAAGCCAATCTTGTTCAAAAGATTGGTAAAGTAGTAACTTCCAGCCAAATAATTGTGCAGGGTGCTGGTAGAACAAATGCAACACCTAACTTAGATGAAGGTAACATATTCTTAGGTAGCAGTTCAAATACTGCTATACCAGTAACACCAGACAGCAATTTTACAACAACTGGTAACGCATTCAGTTTAAGTGAGAGTTTAACAGATGTAAATGTTATAACTAGCAGACAACCAAGTGTTGTAACTGCTGGTTCATTTGTTGTAGGTCAACAATATAATATATTAACACAAGGCACTACTAATTACAATTCAATTGGTAGTTTCTTTACTACATCTGCAGGTTCATTTATTATAGGTGATGTTTATACAATTATATCAACAGGTACAACTGACTTTACAGCAATAGGAGCCGCAGACAGTAATCCTGGAACTACATTCACAGCCACAGGCGTAGGCACTGGTAACGGTACAGCAATCAATGTATCACAAGGTACACTATTCACAGCCACAGGCGTAGGCAGTGGTTCAGGTACAGCCACAGAAGTAATAGATGCAAGATTAACTACAAAAGGCAGTACTGCAAGTACTAGATTAGGTGGTACTGGATATGTAGAATTAAACAGAGACATTGATGGTGTAAACACAGCAGGCCTAGAAGTAGATCCACAAGGTTTTGCAATGAAAAGCAGAACCATGTTCAATGGCTTGAGTGCAAGTACAATTGCATCAAGTGTACCAGTAACAGGTTTACCAATATACACAGGCGGTAGTGCAACATTCACAGCAGGCAGTAATGTAGTGAAATTGGTAGGCCTAGTAGAAGAAGTTGCATTTAATGGCGCAGGATTTACACTAGATTTAGCAAACTATTATGGCAATGGTATGGTATTAGTTAATTACGGATTGAGTAGTTCAACTAATCCTAATAGAAATAAGCCAGTCACATATCCATTAAGTGAAAATGCAAAAACTGTAGCATTAGCAAACAGTACTGTTGTGCCTGGTGCTGGATTTATTGCAGGTGAGGCTAATGTGATAATGAGTGAAGTATCTCCAATTGATTATGTATGGGGCGGTAATGGTGTGTACGATAGAGGAATATTCCATACAATAGAAAACAGTACCACTGGTAGAAAATTAGTGTTAAGTAGTGCTCAAACAGCAAATACATTCATAGCCACAAATGCTGTTCCTGTAGGTAGAAATGATTATTTTGTCAATGACACAGGTACTAATAGTACAGCAGAATTTGATATCAGTAGTGTATCTAACTTCACTGGTGCAAATATATCATTAACAGGATTCAGTGATTACTTTTATAGTAGTGCAAGAAGACAATACAAGAAAACAAGTTTAAGAAGCACAAAAGGCTCAACCAGTTTCAGCAATGTTGTATTAATTGGTAATGATGCACAATATGATGACAGTGGATTTGGATATAACTACTGGCCAACATTTGGTATGACCACATTATGGAATGGTACAGATTCTATAGGTAATGACACAGGTGCCGCACAAAATCCACCTGTAACACCAGGATTGAGATTTATTCAGTTCACAGATAAAACAATTCAGGCTTCTGATAGTTTTAACCCACAAGAAATCAGTACAGGTGGACCAAGAATACTGTTAAACAGTAGCCAAGGTAATATATCATTAAATCCTGCAGAATACTATCCTAGAGAACATCAAGGCTTAGGTGTATTTGGTGTGTATGGTAGTACAACAACAAATCCATTTCCAAGAACAAGAAGTCAGTTGCCAGGCGGTATATACTTTACAGCCAGTGAAGACTGGACTACAAACACAGGTACAGATGCTTACTTCGTAAGCACACCACAAGGCAAATTAGGTACTGATACAGATGCCAATGAAGCACACTTGTTTATGGCAAGTGCAAATGGTGAAACCACATTATTAGGAACTAACAAAGTCAGTTTCTATCAATCAGCAAACGCCTATGGTGCTGGTAACATTGTAAGTGGATTAGAAACAATCAAGGCTGGAACTGAATGGGCAAACATCAGTAGCACAGGTATTCAAACAGGTGGTACTATACAAGGTAATAATACAGTACTCAAGAAGTTTAATGAAACAAAGGTAGACTTAGGTAGTGTTAGTGGAGATCAAAGTAGTGCCTTAGATGCTGATAATGGTAGTATATACACACTAACAGCCACAGGCGGTATCACTATAAACACCATAGCAAATGCTGTAGCAGGTACAAGTATGACAATAATCATAACACAAGATGGCACAGGTTCACACGCATTAACAAGTAGTATGAAGTTTACAGGTGGTGATAAAACACTAAGTACAGCAGGTGGTAGCATAGATGTTATAAGTGTGTTTTATGATGGTACTACATATTACGCAAGTTTAACCAAAGCATACGCATAGGAGTAATTAATGACAACAGAACAACTTAAACAATATTTAATTGATGCAGGCTTCTCTGAAATAAGAGCAAATGGCATGGTAGATAACGGTTTTATCACAGACCAAGCAGGTGCAGATGAACACATTGCAGAAATAAATTTATCAGGAGGCTAAATGCCATTCAGTGCTAGACAAGGATTCTTTCATCAGCCTGCAGCCGTTGGCGGAGATTTTGACTTCCCAACATGGAATACTGCCCCAAGTGAATCAGATTATTTAACAGAAGTAGGCAGTTGGAGTAATACCAGTGTGATATCTAGCACAGAAATATCACCAGGATTTAGCATGAATCATAGAGGTGTTATAGGACACCCAAATGGTAATCTTTACATGATTCCAAGAAATGTAAACTACTTTGTGGAAATAGATCCAGTAAACGATGTTTACACACAAATGACCAGTCACGGTAATCTAGGTAGTAATCATTACACAGGTGGAGCATTAGGACATAACGGTAACATTTATTTGGCACCTTTCTCAGATGGACAACCAATATTAGAATTTGATCCTGTTAATGATGTAGCAACAGATCTCAGTTTGACAGGTATGCCTACTGGATATAGTTATTATGGTGGATACACATTGCCTAGTGGTAATATCATATTCCAACCCAAAGACAATGGCAATCCGTACTTAAAGTATACACCAGGTGCCAGTAGCATAGAACAATTATCAGAATCAGCACCAGGTAATTTTGGTCATAGTGGTGGTTGTGTAGGATATGATGGTAAGTTCTACGCATGTCCACAAAACAATAATCAAATAAGAGTATATGAAGAAAGCAGTAACACTTGGTCAACATTTGGATCAATAGGTGGTAGTTTAAATTCATACACAGGATTTGCAAATGGTAATGATGGCAAAATAGTAGGTGTACCTCACACTTATGGGCATGTTCTTGTACTTAACCCAAGTGCTAATACCACAACAGAATATAGTGCCGCAGAATTAGGTTTAACTTTTACAAATACGGCCTATATAGGACCTACAACAGGTTCAGATGGTAAAGTTTATGCATTGCCATATAATGAAACAGATATGCTGGTTGTAGATACTGCCGCAAACACTTTTATACAAGTAGCAACAGGTACAAGTGGTGGTTACACAATTGGTGCTGGTGCTACCAAAGAAGGTTACATATATAGTGCTAGAGTAAGTGGTACTAGTTTCTTGAGAGTAGATACAGGATTCAATGCCGTTAATGCATATTCAGGCTATGACAACAGCAGTAGTGCTAACACTATATTCTCAGCACAAATCACACACGCACTGAACAAAGGACCATAATGGACAATAGATACTACTATAACACAGAAACAGGAAAGTTTTATAAAATGGGTATTCTGCAAGACGAAACAGGATACTCTTATACAATGACAGTAATACCTGATCAAGAATGTGATTACGGTGAAGAACAAACACCATACTGGACAGGTTCTGAATGGGAACTGAGAGACGAATAATGCCAGTAGCACCAGATTATATGAGAAAAGCCGCAAGAAAAGGTTTAGAAATAAGAAAAGATCTACCACCTAGTAGACAATATGGTACTAGAGTAGGCCTAGCAAGAGCAAATCAAATAGCAAATGGCGATAATTTAAGTTTGAGAACACTGGTCAGAATGAGAAGTTATCTCATTAGGGCAAGAGAGAATTACAGAACAGCAAAAGACAAAGGACTAACAGCAGAGAACAGTAAGGCAATTGGCGCATATTTGCTTTGGGGTGGGCCTAGAGCATTGAGTTGGGCTAACAATCAAATAAAGAGATTACAACAATGAAGGAGTTAAAAATGGCAAGTCAAAGAGGCGGAATGAAGAAAAAGAAAAAGAAAGGACAAAGAGGTGGGAAAGGTCGCAAGTAGCGATCCACTTTGGCGTACTTACTTTGCAAGTATAAAGCAAGTATGTCCTTGGAGTAGCAAATACATGGATAACATATTAGTTTGGGAAAATAATGAAAAGTGTTTAAGCACAATAGCATGTTTATTCCCAGCAACTAAATTTGAAGCCTTTGTGTTTGTGTACAAGGACAAGTCAGCAAAACAATTAGAAAAGTTAGCAGACAAAATGAACAACAAATACACACATAGCGAATTCTTATGGAGTCATCCACTAGAAGGCGGTGACAGTACTCATGTGCCTTGTTTAATACAACAAGATAGAGCAAAATTAACCAATATAAGGGAGAACATTGGATATGTGGAAGAAAATTAAAGAATGCTGTAAATCAATATGGCAAAAGATTACAGGCATGTTAGGAATGTAACATGGCTAAAAGAATTACCACCCAAGAATTACATAGTGAAATTGAGCAGATCAAAAACAATCATCTTGCCCACATGGCTGAGGATATAGATGAACTGAGAGATGCTGTTAAAGACAACAGGATCTTCTTCCAGGACAGGTTAGATCGCCTAGACAATAGAATATTTTGGATTCTTGGGATGGTTCTCACCACACTAGTCACACTAGTAGCAACAATCATAAGCACCGCAATGTAACACCCCATACAACGCACACACGCCGTCTGTGTGCGACGATCTCACCTAATGCTATATCTTGCCTTATAAATATAATTAATGACGCAAAACGAAGCACAAGCACTCATAGAAAAAGTAGAACACAAACTGTTTGGTATCAGTGCCAATAACTACTTTAAATATCAAGTAGGTTATCATTTAGAAGAATTCAAAGCATCAGGCAAGTATGCTAATGTGTTAGAACACTATATCAGTCACAACGCAAATTACTTACAGCACAGGGTATTTTACTACCAAGGTCACATCATTGACAGAAATCAAAAAAAACCAGAATTGTATTCCAAAGTGTGCAGACACAAAGTATGGAAGAAAATCTCTAGAGAAGCCAATAAATCTAAGTATTAACATATTTGTCACTAAGTAAATGTGGCTTGTCCTAACAAACCTACTCTAGATGTAAAACAGAGTAAAAAGAACCTCAATGATGATTGGGGTTTTTTTATGACCAAATTATCTTGATACCAAGCAAACAGAAGATAAATATATATGTAACAACAAATTATTAGGAGAATAAAAAAATGTCAAACAACAACGAAAATATAGCAAACGCAATAGAACAACTAGCAACAGCAGTAGAGTACTCTACGAACCCAGCAGAGACACGCAGTGACTTTAACGGATGGACTGTAGCAGACAGCATTGGTGTTATTGCTGACTCAATGGCTAGAATAGCAGATGCTTTAGAAAAACAAAACAAGGAGGAGGCGTAAGCCTTCTCTGTTGGAGTAAGTTATGAAACATGTCAAACTAAGACCAGCACAACAATCACTAATCAAAGACTCATTAAACAACAGTTTGTTACAAGTACTGAAAATCACACAAGGATCAGGTATAATGAGCAATGAAATAGATAACTTATTTCGTTGCAAGAAAGTATACAAGTTTACTGATGGCGAAAAGGTATACATACCCAAAATAGTACCTGCAGGACATAACTTGTACAGTTTTATAGCACACATACTCACAGATTATGATCTCAATGAGCCAATACCATATAAAACTGTAAATTGTGTGTTTAAGAGCGTAGAACTCATAAAGAAAGCATTGTTACTAGACTGGAAAGAAAGTAATTTACCACTGCTACATCAATTGCTTGAATTAACCCATTTACAAGAGAAAGTATAATATCTAAAAAGACTCGCTAGGTACCTGCAGAGCCGTACAAGTATTAACTACTTTCTAACTACTTATATAACAACTTAGTTAACATTGTGTACGCCAAATGCGTAGCAAATGAGTTAACTAATTGACTTCGTCTCGTTGACTCGCTCCGCGTAGATCAAAAAGTCAAGTAAAGAAACCCGTAAGGGTAAAGGAGATGGAATAGGCCCCAATTTTTTAAGTAAAGTTACAAAGAGATGATAAATATATGTGTATTAGGAGATACTAGAGAACAAACGGAGAAACAATGACATCAAAATTAAATTTGAAATCAGCAAACATAATACCACAAGATTGGCATTTTGCCAAATTAGATTTGTTTGATAATGCAACCACAGAAGAAAGTATACTGGACAAACAAAAACTCAAACTCAGTATATGTTTTAGAAAAAAAGACAACAACGAAGTTATTCATATAAGAGCAGGCTTAAATTCGCCTAAAAGACATTACACCAGAAACATAACAAATGCTGTAATGTTAAATGGCAAACCACATCAACACTATAAATTGTGTAGCAATATGTATGATGAAATAGTAGCAGAACTAGGCACAGAATGTGAAAAGATCTGTATCAGCAAACTGTATGAAAGCAGGGAGACTTATCCAGGCAAGTACTCACCTAAGACAATTGAAAACGCCAGTGTGATTGTGTATAAGGCAGACAGCACATGGTACACAATGATGATACTGGACTACAATGTGTTCCAATTCTGCCTCAATAACAACGTATCAGCAAAAAGCAGAGATAGTGGTGTGATAGCAACTAACACCAAACGCAGTGACTTTGTGCCCAAAGTAATGACACCATTAAGCAGGATTACCAGTGAATAAAGAATACATGTCAGTAGCAGAATGGACCAGCAACAATGAAATCACTTTCTTGTATACCAATGGTGATTTATTTGCAACTGATTGCCAAAAACACCTAGCACACCTGTTTGCCAACAACAAATACCTAGTAGAAGCCAGATTGCGTGGTTGGAATATACAAATATCAGCATCAGCCTATGACACAGATCCAGAATGTGATGTCGCTGATATTTACATAACTATATTACATTCAGATCCAGATGTCACAGCACTAGAGTCAGAACTCATACACAAAATGTTGTGTAACACACCATTACAGTTCAAGAGTGCTACTGACACAAGAAGTTTAGCAGAAACATTTGAGGAGATAACATGAAAAATTTAAGTTATGGTTCTGGTGCAACACATCACAACAAGTCACTGAATGGCACATTACAAGTAGTAGATGTGTTAGAACCTAAAAAGCACACACAAGGACAATGGAGTAAGAATACTGCTAACTTTTATACTATAGTGTTAAGTTGCCTGCAAACAATGAGCAATGGAGAACACACTTTTGAACTGTTTGAAGTATTTGCCAGTCAAAACTCAAATAAATGGCGCAAAGTGATAGATGAAGTAAAAAATAACAATAGTGTGCCTGAAATATCTGGCAAATTTGATATAGTGAGCAGTCAAAGTCGCAGAAGATGTATATCACCACAGAGCAAGTTCCGTTATCTACGTGAATACAGTCAAGAACAGTTTGAAACTGCAATAAGCCAGTTTCTAAACACTGAACTGCCACAAGAACCGCCTAAACTGTTCAAAGACGATAAATAATACTGTTGGACGTAATGTTATAACACATACGTGGATCATTCGAGACACGTTCACTAAATATAAACTAAACACTTATAGATAGTCCTCAAAAGAAATATAATAAATGTTGCCAAACACTATTATATAGATCATTGTTAATGACATATAGAAAAGATTGTTCTTCAATCTATTTCTCCTAATACATCGTATTACGGACAACTTTAATTAAATGAGGACACATATTCACATATGCGTCTGACATTTTAATTTTTCCTAAATATATTATTTAAACGGTAATAATGTGTAAACCCCCTATTTTGAACTCATCTTTATAGGGGGTTTCTCATGATGTGATAAATAGTTTCTACGTTACAGAACGATTAACTCTGAGGTACAAAACATGTCACAAGAAGACAATCAACAAGACTCTACTGAACCAGTAGAGAAATACACCAAAAGATATCAAGTAAAGCAAATAAAGTATGGCGAAAAAACTGTCACAGGAAGAGTTGTGGGCAGAAACAAGACAGTAGTACCTGAAGAAGAGTTCTACAAGTTAGCCGCATTACACAGTTCATGGAAAGAATTAAGCGATTGGTTTGGTGTGCCAGTAGGTACCTTACGAGATAATTTCGCAGATATATACGAAAAAGCCACTACAGAGACGAAACAGAAACTAAGACGAGCACAATTAGACCTTGCAATGAAGGGCGACAGAGTCATGCTTATCTGGTTAGGTAAAAATATTTTAGGCCAGGCTGAAACACCAGTTAGTTCAGAAAGCAGTCAAGTTCTGCCATGGAATGACGAGCCTAAAGACGAAGACTGATAAATAAGTGTGTTGAACGGTACTTATAAACTTTTAACTCATATAGGAGGAAACTGTTTGTTGTGTGTTCATGGACAATAATGTCCTAGTACCGTTCAACATTTAAAGATATGAAGTTAAGCAAAGTTCAAAAAAAAGTATCAGATGATCCTAATCGTTTCCGCATACTCGCAATGGGTAGACGTGGAGGCAAGTCATACCTTGCTATGAATGAAATGGCCAAGTTTGCCAGATTCCCAAATCAAAAGATATTAGCCATTGCTCCAACATACAAACAATGTAAGAACATTTGGTGGAATGACCTTAAGGGTATGCTGTTAGAAAAGAACTGGGTAAAGAAGATCAATGAATCAGACTTACAAATAACACTGGTAAACGGTAGCACCATAACTCTTCGCTCATCTGAAAACAGAGATGCTCTTAGAGGGGGAAAAGCCCACCTGCTAATCTTAGATGAAGCCGCTGACATGGACCCTGAAGTATGGTTTAGTGTGTGCCGCCCTATGTTATCAGACACAGGAGGACATGCCTTATTCATTAGTTCACCTAAAGGCAGAAATTGGTTTTATGATCTTTGGTGTGAAGGTGAAAAGGAAAACTACAGCAGTTATCAGTTCACAACATTACAAGGCGGATTTGTTCCGCAAGAAGAAGTAGATCAAGCAAGGCTAGACTTAGACAGCAGAACATTTGAACAAGAGTATGAAGCACAATTTGTCAGTTACTCAGGTGTTATATACTATGCATTCTCAGAACATAATGTCAAAGCATATCCAGGTGTACTAAGCAACGATGATGTACTTCACATAGGCTGTGACTTTAACATAGATCCAATGAGTGCCACAGTAGCCATAGTTAAGAATGGTATAGGTTGGGTAATAGATGAAATAGAAATATATGGCTCAAACACCAATGAACTGGTACAAGAGATAAGAGCCAGATATCATCATAACCGTGTGATAGCATATCCAGATAGCAGTGGCATAAAACGAACTACCAATTCAGGCATAAGTGATCACCAGATACTGCAAAACGCAGGCTTTAAATTAATGGTACAGCCAGGTAATCCACCAGTTATAGACCGTATAGCAAGTGTAAATGGTGCTTTTGAAAAGGACAAACTGTATATTGATCCTAAATGCAGAAGTGTAAAGAACTGCTTGATCAAACACACATATAAAGAAGGAACTAGACAGCCAAGCAAAGATCAAGGACATGATCATATGAATGATGCCCTAGGTTACTTTGTGTATCAACACTTTGCAATCAAAAAGAACAAAGTAGACAAATTAAAACCGTTAACAAGGAAATTATAATGAAACCAAATGTAATGATTATAGGAGGCGCAGGATATACAGGTACTGCTCTTTATCAGTATCTAGAACAACACAACTATCCTGTGATGAGTATAGACTTAGAATGGTTTGGTAATCCTGGAAAACACCACAACAAGATAATAGATATGAGAGATTTAGGTCACACTAAATTACTAGAATGGCCGCGACACATTGTGGTACTTGCAGGTCACAGTAGTGTGCAAATGTGTAAGGATAATGCTCTCAGTGCCTATAACAATAACATATACAATATGTTAAAACTATTGCATTATATAAAGCCAGGACAGAATGTTATATATGCAAGTAGTTCAAGTGTGTATGGTAGATATCAAGGCAAATATGCCACAGAACAATCACAGTTTAGTGAACCTATCAATCCATACGATGAAACAAAACAGTTATTAGATCAAATCACAATGGCACATGCAAAAGAATCGCCAGCAAGTGTTATAACAGGATTGCGTTTTGGCACAGTTAACGGCTTTAGTGAAAACTTGCGTAATGATGTAATGATTAACGCAATGACACATTCTGCAATCACAACAGGAGAAGTAAATGTGTTTAATGGTGATACCAAAAGAAGTTTGCTTGGTATAAAGGATATGTGTAGAGCAATCAACACTATCATACAACACGCAGACAAGAGTGCAGTATACAATCTAAGCAGTATTCACAGTACTGCAGAAGATATTGGCAAAACAGTTGCCAGTGTAACAGGTGCTAAACTGAATATAAGTGCAACACCACCACAAACAGGTAATGAGAAACTGATTACCAAAAACTATGACTTTTGGGCAGACAGTAGTGCATTTGAAACAGACTTTAAATTTACATTTGAAGACACAGTCAAAAGCATCACAAAAGAGTTAGTTGCTCAATACAATATGTGTACACCATCACCTAGAAACAGAGAGATAATTTATGGTATTTAAGAAACTAGATAGTTGCGTGGCATGTGGTAGTAACAACCTAGAACCAGTGTTGGACCTAGGACATCAACCATTAGCCAACAATTATGTAAAAGAAATAGTAACAACTGCAGAGTATCCGTTGGCACTTAACCATTGTGTTAACTGTGATCATGCACAACTGACAGTTGGTGTTAATCCAAACCTAATGTTCAAACACTATCTATATGTTACTGGCACCAGCCAAACATTGCGAGACTATTGTGATTGGTTTGCACTACACACCACAAAAGGTCTTGTAGGTGGCAAAGTGTTAGACATTGCCAGTAACGATGGTACACAATTAGATAGTTATGCCAAGTTAGGTTGGGATACTGTGGGCATAGAGCCTGCAGATAATCTAGTACTTGATTATAAACATAAAGTATATCATGACTTTTGTGAAAACTTAGACTTAGAAGAACGATTTGATATTATTACAGCACAGAATGTAATGGCTCATACTGCTCATCCTAAGAAACTAATGGCAAAAGTCAAACAATGGTTGAATCCAGATGGAACAGCATACATACAAACCAGTCAAGCCAACATGTTTAAGAACGGCGAATTTGATACTATGTATCATGAACACGTCAGTTTCTTTTGTGTAAAAAGCATGACTGCATTGGCAAATAGTGTAGGGTTAGATCTGGTAAAAGTAGAAATAACACCAATACACGGTGACAGTTATGTGTTTACTCTCCGTCACGCAGAAAAGACTGTAGATCCAGAACGATATTTGCCAGAAACATACAAACAGTTTAGTGAAAAAGCCAAACAAACATTAGCAGAGTTTGCCTTTGCAGTAGATGATTATAGAAATCAAGGATATACCATAGTTGGATATGGTGCCGCGGCAAAAGGCATGACTGTACTTAATGCAGGCAAAATAAAACTAGACTTCATTGTAGACGATAATCCAATAAAGGTAGATCATTACACACCAGGTAGACACATACCAATATTGGCAACTAAAAACATAAAGGATATAGACAAACTTGTTATAGTACCACTTGCTTGGAACTTCTATACTGAAATAAAAAGCAAATGTCTAGAAATTAGAAATAAAGGTGAAACTGTATTCTTTAAATACTTCCCAGAGGTGCAAATTGAAAAAGAACATATTAGTTAGAAGTTTATACAAGATTAAATCACCAATGTGGTTTGCTGACAGAAGCAAAGAAGGTGACTTATACGACCATTACATGAAGATGCATGACATCAGTCTTAAATCCTTTAAAGAATATCTAGAAGGTGATTGGGAGTTTGTGTTCTTCAACAAAGAAGTAGACAACATACAACAAGTATTCAAAGATCATTTCTTTGAATTATATGAATTATGGAAGAAAGGCCATAACATACTTTATTGTGGACCTGACAACTTTGTTACACAACCATTAGAAGTATTTGGCAAGTACGATGATTTTATGATGTTTAATTACACAGATCCTAAAACCAGTGTAGAGCCAAACCATTACAACATACAACACAAACACTTCTTCAATGCAGATGTTCGTTACTATCCACAAACAATGGAACAGGAAATATGGAACATTGGTATTGAAATGGCAGAAAACTGGGACTTTGATTGTTGGAACACAGAACAAATTATACTTAATCACATGTTATGGCAACAGCCTAACAGAACACTAGAGAACACACTAGATCCATATATGGCATATCAAGGACATTGGATCTTTAATGGCATGAGCAATGCTGAATTAACAAAAAGCAATCAGTGGAACGGTATTGATCTAAATGATGCTAAAGTACTGCATTTGCATGGCAGTAGAAATGCACCAGAAAAACTAAAAGTCATGCAATCATTAGAGGCAATACATGAACTTAGATAGTAATAAAAAATACTCTGCAAATTACGAGTTTGTGCATTATGTGAGTACTAGAGAAAATGTATCAATATACCCTATAGAGAAAAGACAAGTGTTTACAGTAAACAAATCATTTAGCGGATATCCGCATGAAATAACATTGAGTGTAAAATACTATATGGGTCACTATGGTGCCTTGCAAGGAAAATTATTAGGAGAAGCAAATGAAATTACCAATTAAAAAACTCAGTTCAGGATTTAACACACCTACTATGGTAGGTATCAGTTTGTTATGGGGTCAAATGTTAGGATTATTGAATCCTTGGTACACTATACTTACTGTATTTTGTTTATTGATTGGATATGGTAATGAAGTTATTCTAAAAAGAGATCAGTAGCATCATTTCTAAATTGAACGTGTAGCCCAACTTCTGTGTTACGCCATTTAAACATAGCATTGAACCACATAGTTAAGGCTGGATCTACAGTTACAGCATCAGTAACTACAACTTTGAGTTTTGCTTGTTTACGGTCTGTGGGATCTTGCAAATAATTCTCTACTAATTTAACAAAGTATCTTTTGAATTGCATACTTTTGTCTGGCGTATTATCAGTCTTCATCGCGAGGCTTAATGGTATTGTATGTTGGTTTAGGTACAACAGGTAATGTCAATTGCAAGTACTTTCTATATGCTTGAGTTTTAGGCTTAGGTAACAAATGGCCATTAATCCATTCTTTGGTTCTAGGCCTTCTTGTTCTCATCGTATTGATCCATATATGTACTGGCTACTTTGCAATAACCAAACTTACTATTAACTGTCCAGTGTTCACCACGCTCATTTAGTATAGCACCACGCAATGTAGGTCTTTTCCATTTAGATTCAGCATAAGCGTCACCATAAAGATTATGTCGCCTTGCTACTGTGGCAGGATGTAAGCCTAACTCTAGTGCTATTTCACCTAGTGTTTTGCCATACTTTACTTCAAACTTAGTAGGCTTCTTTCTGCGTTGAAATGGTGTGCCAAAGTTACGCACACGCATTCTTATTGCTTCTGGTGTAGTGCCTTCTTGCTGAGCAAGTTCATTGCAACTAATACCCCATTTCTCTTTAAAATCTATTCTGTTCATGTAATATATTTATCGTATTTCGCCATTATGCACATAAATTTAAGGCTATAACAACACAAAACGATAAATACTTGTATGGATAAACTATCCCCAGAAGCCTTAGGCCAAAAAGTAACTGATATTCCCAAAAAGGATTCAGCACAATGGCGTAAGAATGAAAGCATGATTGCAAAGAATCCACAACTACGCAGAATGCGTGATATACAACAAGGATTCAAACCCAGTAGTTCAATTAGTGTATCAGACAACAGTCAACAATACAAAGATGGTTGGGACAGAATCTGGGGTAAGAAAAACAAAGATGAAGAGCAGTAATTGGCATGGAGGAAAAGGCAGTACTCCACGCACAAATACTCACAGCAAACAATACCAGGATAACTGGGATTTGATATTTGCCAAAAAAGATATAAAGGACAAAGATGTTAGCACAACACACGTTAGGTCAAAAAAGACACAACAAAAAACTTAAAAGAAAAAATAAAAAGTATACAGGACCAAAGTATTCTAGATTAGAACAACTGTTAATGGTAATGCCGCTATTAGAACGTGCAGGTATTGTACAGGCAGAAACACCAGATTATGAACAGATTACTGGTGATAACACCACAATGTTTACAGAATAGATAAATAGTCTTGTTATATATAACGGAGACATATGGCTAAACCATTTGACGAATTCCAGTTCGTGGTATCAGCACACGACCTATATTCAAAATACAACGATGACTGGCGACTAGCCATTAAGAGTTATTACGGTGGCCCAGAATACAGAATGGGTCAATATCTCAAACAGTTTGATTCAGATAACAACACACCTGCTGAAACAATCAATACATATAATGTTGATGAAAACGGTGTTACGCAGGCTGTTTATAAAGGTGTACTGAATGTAAACAGTTCACAAGAAGCAAATCAAGGATCAGGATATTTAAGCAGTTTCTATCAAGAGAAATTGGAAAATGTACCTGTGTTACCTTATACCAGACTGTATGTGCAAGAGTACAATGCAATCTTAATGAAAAACACACCATATAGAGTATTACCTCTCACACCAGAAGTAGAAGAGTTTAGTCAAAACTGTGATGGTGAACAAAACAGTTTAAATGAGTTCATGAGTCATGTAGATGTAATGAGTACTATATTTGGTATATGCTGGATGAGTTGTATCAAACCAATTGGATCAGAATTACCTCGTTGGAGATACCACACTCCACTAGATGTAACAAACTGGCAGTTTGCATATGACATGAGCGGCGACTTGGTGTTAAAACGCATAGTAATCAAAACAGCAAGTGAAAACGAGTTTGATGTGTATCAATATATAACACCAGAAAGCATAGACACATACTTCTTGATCAAAGAAGGCGTAGACGAAGAAGAGTTTGATATATCAGAATATATCTTAAGCGACGAAATAGAAGAAGGTGATGGTCATTATGTGATCAGACAAGAAAATGAATTAGGCTATGTGCCAGTAATACCAGTATACACAGGTACTAAAATACAAAATGGTGTTGGTCACAGCATCATATTTGACATAGCAGGAATACAAAAGAACATATATGCGGCATATGGAGACTTATATGCTGTACAATCATACGGTTCACACCCTGTAACAGTAGTAGACACTGAAACCAGTGATCTCAACGACAACAGCATAGGTGCTGAACCAGGTAGTGTTATTCGTGTAAACAGCAGTTTGGCTGGCGAACCTCAATATGTATTTGAGTTTAGAGCACCACCATTAGACAGTATGGTACAATTAAGAGAATACATCAATCAATTAATTGAAAAAATGAATCAGGTTGCCATGGTGAGATCAGATGAACTTATCAAGGCTAGTAGGAGTGGAGTTCAAATAGAAATGTTTGACAGCAAACTTGAAGCCATGATTAGGCGTAAAGCAACTGCAATGGAAAATGCAGAATATAATCTATGGAAAATATGGTTTGATTGGATGGATAAGCCTTTACCAGAAGACTTTAGTGTGGAATACAATAAAACATTCTCACAAAGAGGCTTAGAACAAGAAATCAAAGAACTAGAAAGCATAATGGGTATGCTGGAAATGTATGAAAACAAGTTTGCAACAGGCGTAAAACAATTCGTAGTAGAAGATTACCCAACGCAGGAACAAGCAGAAGCCGTAGCAGAAAGTTTAGGTGGAAGCGGGTCACACTCTCATACTAGAGAAGACGGATTAATAACATATATGCCATTTGCTACCCATTTAGAATATGAAATGGCATTAGAAAAAGCAAACCCAGGTGAAGACTTTGAAGAAGCAGATCCAGGATTTGAAAAAGATTTAAAAGAGAAGATAAGAGAAAGAATGAAAGCACTGATTAATCAGAGTTATAGTTCTAACTCTTTATAATAACAAAAGTACGTTGCTTCTAACGACTAAAAGGAGATGAATAATGGATAATACCATAGATACAGGTGTGCAAACTGAGAATATTGCACCAGTAACAGATACTGAAACATCACAAGATGTAAAATCTGAAGAAACGTCTACACAGACGGTTGAAACTACTGATAACAGTAACCAACCTCAATACAAAGACGGAAAATGGTACTTGAACGACAAGAGGTTTTATACAAGAGATGAAACCAATATGGTCGCCAAGCAGGCTGAAGACAGAGCAAGACAAAGCATCATGAAGGAACTTGATGTAGATGATTTAGGCCAAGTTAAAACTGTAGTTAATGAATTACGAAGTGTTAACAGTGAAGAAGGACAAAGTCTTAACGTTAAAGCATTGAAAGATGCTGTAATGAAAAAAGAACAAAGTTTAGAAGAACTGCAATCACAAGTAAAAACACTAAAAACAGAACTTGTACTAAAGGATCACATTGGTAAACTCACAAGTGCAATGCCAAGTAACTGGACAGCAGATCAAAACCAAGCAGTAATTGATTTAATGAATGCTAGGAACATGATTGCTGTAGAAGGTGAAACGTTTGCATTGAGAGATGGTGATAATTTCTTAACTGTTGATGGCGAAACACCAGACTATTCCGCCGCTGTAGAAAGAATTGGCAAACAGTTAAACTTTAGTTTTGGCAAGAAAGGAGTAGATGTTGCGTATGGTGAAACAGACACTGGCAGTTCAACACCAAAAGGTATTGATGATGCTAGACTTAAATCAGACGCAAGTTATCGTAGAGCGTACATGCAAATACGAGATTATAACAAAAACTTGGCACGTGATCAGATTACTGATGGCATGATCAAGAAGAAAATGGGATAAACCCATTAACCATTAAAACAGGAGAACAATAATGGCAGGAACAACAAGTTCAAGTGTTCAACAGTTGTACGCAGACGTTGTAGCAGATCTTCAGGCATATTATGATGACGCGGTATTATTACCAAATCAGGCATTTATCATGAACTCATACGACATCTCAGGTTCAGCAGGGAACACAGTTAGAATTCCACTAACGAATTCATACACAAATGGAGCGGCAGTCACAGAAGGACAGTCAATCATCGCACAGGCGGCTAGTAACCTAGTCCCAACAGCGGCAAACATCACACTATCTAAATTTGGTGTTGGTACAGACGTATCAGAAGAATCACTAGAAGACGGTGGCGTAGGTGTTGTTAGACAAGCAGTACTAACAAGATTAAGTAGAGGTTTGAGTCAGGCCGTAGATTCTAACGGTTTTGCAACCCTAAAAGCAGGAATTACACAAGAAACAGGTGATGCCACAGGCGCAAACGCAGACTTTACTGAGCATTTCGTTATGTCACCAGAATGTTTAGCAAGTGCATCTAAAAGAGAGCCTAGTGTAGCAGTTTGGTATAACCCAAACTTAGATTCACATGAGTTCAGAGGTACAGTTAGACACGGTTTTGCAGTAATGAGACCAGAGTTTGGTGTAAAAGTTACAGATAGAACAGACTCATTCACAGCACCAACAGCCAACTTAGACAACTACTTACAAGCAGTTTCTACTCTAAGAAGTCAAAATGCACCAGAATTAGCAGACGGATCATACATTGGTTTTGTCTCACCTAAAGAAGAATTCGCTATTGCTAAACAATTAGCAAGTGTTGGCGACGCTTCAATTGGTTCATTAAGTGACATTGGTAACAGAGCGTTACTAAACGGTCTTATAGGACAAGCGGCTGGAATTACATTCTTTAGAAGTAATAATTTACCTGACGCATCATAAGGAGTAATTATGGCGTTTATTACTGATGGTGGAGGAAATGTAGTTAGTTTTGCAGAATACACAGATATACTGCAAAAAGACCAACGTCTTCTAGAAGCAAATGAAATCCAAATACCAGACGAAAGTGGGTTTGCGGATAAAACAGACTTTATAGAAGATATGTTGGAAAAAAGCACCAGCAGAATACTGTTAAAAATAAAAGCAAGTACTTGGTGGCAAGCATACAATAATTATGTAGGCAACATCATTAATGATTTGAATAATTTGCCAAATGTAGATCCTAATCTTATAGATCCAGGAAATGCATTAGGTAGACAACAACAATTCACTGATAT